>VFQR01000486.1_pt1 | contig 53410 bp, 25 predicted proteins | sample 3512321 | NCBI WGS metagenome assembly VFQR01 (sample SAMN10412374, study PRJNA504923) | tailings metagenome | isolation source: Relicate 3 Philex TSF1 revegetated site | place: Philippines: Tuba, Benguet | collected 2017-08-29 | reverse complement strand
TCCTGGTAAACTAACTAATCCCATCACCATCATTGAATTAATAGTGGGAATCATTCCTGTTCTCAGGGCTTCTCTAATAGTTTGATGTCCGGCTTCCCAGCGGGTTGCACCGAGAGTCAGTAGGGCTTCTATTTCCCCGCGACGATTGGTCAAGTCCTCCATAAACCGATCTAAACTCAATGAAGTACCCGTAAGGGCATTACCCAACACCATACCCAAAAAGGGAATGAGATATTGAGGCTCGTACCAGGGCTGTACGCGCAAAATACCGCTAACTACTATTCCCGTGACTAAAAACGAACCACTCAAAAGCGAAATAAAATTATTCCAATAAATACCAGCAAATCGTCTACGTGTGCGATTAACACTGGATATACCAGCGATAACCGTCATGCCCAGAGCTAAAAGTATAATTAATACAGGGTTGCTGAGAGTAAACACCCACTGTAATATATATCCCACCATCAATAACTGCACTACCATCCGTAGGGAAGCTATTCCTAGACTTTGTTCAAGTCCCAACCGCAGACTAACAGAAAGCACCACATTGATCAGAATAAACAAAGTTGCTAAAGACAATTGTCCATAACTAATTTGGATATAGTTGGTTTCCATCAGTCTTTTTCCTTCAGGGTAATTTGACGGTTGGTAATGCGTTCCAATTGTTTAGGGTCATGACTTGTCCAGAGATATGCCCGTTGTGGGTGTTCGTATTGCCAAGCTGCAACTAAAGCCTCTAAACTTTGAGCAGTTCCAGCATCTAGTGAGGCAGTAGGTTCATCTAGTAGCAGTATCGAAGGTGAAAGTTGCAAAGCTCTCAAGAAAGCGACTATCTGTGCTTCGCCACCAGAAAGAGCTATAACCGGACGCTCTAAAAAGTCAGGCGTTTTCTGCAAAAGATGTAGATAATCTAAAATCAACTTGCGGTTGTAAATTAGATGGCGGTGAACAGTTAACCGATAAACTTGCTGGAGATTTTCCTCCACAGTTCCTTCCCATAGGGCTGGTCTTTGTTGCAGATAAATAATTTGGGAACGATAGCTGGGCATAAAGTGGGAATTTATCGGCTGTGCCTGAAAAATAATTTGTCCTGCTTGTACAGGATCGAGACCAGCTAATGCTCGTAGCAGCAAACTTTTACCAGAGCCAGAAGCACCAATTACCGCTATTCGCTCCCCTGGAAACACTTGAAAACTGAGGTGACTCCAAATCCAGCGTTGTTCAACTATTCGCCCTAAGTCTTGTACCAAAAGAATAGGCTTGTCGGGAAGCAATTCTGGTTGAGTGGTCTGATTATCAGTCAGTTGATCTTTCATCATTTGAAAATGGGGAGTGGGGGCTGGGAACTGGGAGAGACGGGGAGACGCGGGGACGCGGGGATGCAAAGAAGAACCAATGCCCAATGCCCCATGCCCCAAGTTTATCTAGAACACTTTTCGTGCTTCTAGATGAGCTAGGATATCAGAGCGATCGCGCCACACAGGACGCAATTTTTTCTCGGCGAACATCTTTAACTGATCGCCAACATGAGGCGATCCCGGTTGAGTTGCGTTGCCGTAGCTGGTAAGTGCCATTGCTCGTACAGGGTTAGAAAATTCAATTGCTGCAACATAGGAATCCCCAAGTTCGGATTTAAACTTCCCATCTGACTGCGGTGAAAAATAGAGGTTTCGGAAGATCCCAAGGGGATCTGCACCACCATTCCCTGGTAAATCGATATTGCCATAACGTAGTCGAAAAACATCTCCCCAGGCGACATCTATAGTTCCATAGGTTTTTTCCATTTCTGCTGCCACTGCTTCGAGGGTTGCAACTGCACTTTCTGGATTAGCTAAACCATCGGGTGTGGTGCGTGGGGAGTTTTCACTCCAAGGTTTACTAAATGTCTGATCTAAGTCCAACTGTTGAACCCAAAAGGCAAATAGTACCGCCCCTCGACTATCTGCATTGGCTTGGCGATCCCAGGTTTCCAAAATATTAGCTGCTTTTTGCCCCAAGTTCTTACCGTATTTACGGGCAGCAGGAATTAAATCATCTAAAAGGCGATCGGCCATTTCCATACGAGTCGAGTGCTTATATGCAATCATTTCATCAAAAGAGATTTTGTCATCTTCAGCCAACATTCTCACAGAACGTTGTGAGCGAAAATCCATGAAACGAGGTGCCATGTAAGCCGGGTAATTATCTGCTTTGATGGCGGTTGGGAATGTAGTTGTCCAAGGTGGATCGTTAGTATTTTGTAACCAACCACTTTTAGGATCGACTATGCGCGGTAAATCTTGGTATGGATGGATTTTTGTCCATAAAGTTTTAGATGTATCCCCAGGAATCACGCCTTGCCAATACGCAAAATCTCCTTGTTGACGTATCGGAACTTGACCGTTGAATAGGTGCATAATATGTCCTTCTCTATCGGCATACATCACCGTAAACATCGATAGTTGCAGGCGTTTGAGTGCGTTTTCAAATTGGTTGAGGTTTTTGGCTCGTGCCATATCCCACCACTGTTGGAGTACGCCTGGTCGGTCAAGACCGGCAACTCTCAGTGCTATGGCTTTACCATTTTTCTCAACTACCACAGGCCCGTGGATGGAACTTTTAACTAGTAATCGTTGCTCCTTTAAAGAACCATCTTTCTGTTTCACCTTCAACGACAGAGTTTTGGCAAGGAATTTGCGAACTTTGCCATCAAACTGATAGCCATTATCTGCCAATGCGAGTTCGTACAAATCCCAACCGTCATAGGTGTTAACGGTGTGAGTCCAACCCAAGTTATTGTTAAAGGCGATCGCCAATACGGGAATACCTACAAGTGTGGCTCCATAAGCGTCAATTCCTGGTGTGGTGATTTGGGCTTCGTACCACAAAAATAAATCCGACCAGGGTAGATGCGGGTTGGCTAGTAACATCGCCCTCCCACTAGCAGAATGAGTTGGTGCGATCGCCCAACCATTAGATCCTGCTTGCAGCTTTTGTTTGCTCAAATCGAATACTGGCCCTGGATCGACCACAAAGGTGAAATTGAGTACTCGATGTAAGTGAGCCATGACATCTTCTGCCTTGACTGGTAGCACTGCCTCAACGCGATCGTCAATCAACTCCGGATTTTGGTCAGCATAAGCATTGATCCCAGCGGCAAAAGCATCTAGATACTTGCGAAAAGTGGGATTTTGTGCTTTGTACCAACTACTAGCCCGTTCTGGTACTCCCATAGATAGCACCCAACGATCTGACTCTAGATATTCTTCACCCCAGTATTCGGCTGCACGTCCCCGCGCTTGACCATAAAGACGCAACAGCAAATCTCCATGACTTTGCATTTGCGCCCAACCAAAGGCATAAAAGGCACTTTGGTCATCTTTACCGTAGATGTGGGGTACACCATAGGTATCCCATAATATTTCTGTGGATTTTGTTGGTACAGCTATAGTCTGGCTGCCTATAAACAAAACCAGTATCAAACTGAGTATTAAGGATAAAACGCGTATTGATTTTCTTCTGTAAGCCTTGAGTAAAATATTAATCCTCATTAACACCCCCATGTGTTAGGTATCAGGGCATTGGGCATTGGCACTGCGGAGTTAGGAGTTTGGAGTTAGGAATTCTCACCTCTGCTAAGAGCTCCCTGCCCCCTGCCTGTGCATCTCCCTCATCTCCCCACTCCCTTTTTCAAGATTTGTAGGTTGGGTTGAGGGACGAAACCTAACAAATACGTTGGGTTTCGCTTCGCTTAACCCAACCTAGAAAAAATGGCGAACGCGAGTGCGTCTCGCAGAGAAGGTATTGCTAAACAATACCAGTTTGTTGAGAAAGTATATCAAAAGTTTATGAGTATGTTTTATTCCTTTAAAAAATGGGGGAATGTTTGCATGATAATGTAATCTATATATCTATCAAGAAAGATTATCAATTTAATGATTAAAAAGCGACTAAATATTCAGACTAAGAACTTACAGACTTTTTCATCTGTTTCAACCGTAATCCTGTGTCGGGTAGCACAGCTATGCGCCCCTACCATAACGGTTTAACTACGGTAAAAAACAGATAACCAGCAAAGGGTAATATTTTCTTTCAATTGCCAGCAAGAAACATGATCAAAGCAACCACAATGTCACCGAAAGGATTAAAAAAGCCACAAATGTCGGTCTTATTTGGTCTAATTTTGGGAGTGTGTATGCTGCTAATTTGCTTGGTGTACAGTGTGACTCTGGGTGCAGCAGAAATACCTCTAGATCGGATTTTGAGATCTTTTATAGCCTTTGATGGTTCCTACGATCACTTGGTGATCCAGACTGTGAGATTACCGCGATCGCTCGTTGCTATTCTTGTAGGATCGGCCTTGGCAGTCTCCGGAGCGTTAATGCAAGGTTTAACACGCAATCCATTAGCAGATCCAGGGATTTTGGGTATTCAGTCGGGTGCAGCAGTAGCAGTGGTTGTAGCGACTTTTGTATTCGGCAGTCCATCCCTGGATGTTTACACCATTGTGGCATTTCTGGGAGCAGCAGTCACGGCAATATTAGTTTACTTCCTTGGTTCTTTAGGACGGGGAGGAGCCACTCCATTAAATTTGACGGTAGCCGGTGCAGCTTTAACTGCTTTGATTTCTTCTGTTACTACTGCTATTCTGATTGTCAGCCAACGTACTCTAGAAGAAATTAGATTTTGGCTAGCTGGTTCACTCGCTGGCCGTGATGTGAATATGTTTTTCCAAGCATTGCCCTTTGTGATTGTTGGATTAGTTATAGCTTTTGCCCTTGGTAGACAAATTACTACCATGAGTTTGGGTGAAGATGTAGCTAAAGGCTTGGGTCAACAAACGGCTTGGGTAAAAATTGCAACTGCTGTTAGCGTAGTTTTACTAGCTGGAAGTTCCGTTGCGTTGGCAGGGCCAATCGGCTTTATTGGTTTAGTCGTTCCCCATGTAGTGAGATTTTACATTAAAGCCGATTACCGTTGGATATTACCTTATTGTGCAATTTTAGGGGCTATTTTACTTTTAATTGCAGATATTGGCGCTCGTGTGTTGTTCAAACCGCAGGAGTTACCTGTAGGTGTGATGACAGCACTTGTTGGTGCGCCCTTTTTTGTCTACCTAGCTAAGTCAAAGGTGAGAAAATGAAAGTTGATTGGCTAGTCATTCGTTCTCAGGCGATATCCTTTCGCATTGACCGACGCGTACCAGTTATGATGCTGTGTTTGGCAATAGCAATTGTAGTGGTAATGGTGATGAATATCGGGCGGGGTGAATATCCAATTTCGCCTGGGGATATTGTGAAAACTATATTGGGTTTAGATACAGGAAACCCAGACCATACATTCGTGATTTACACTTTGCGTCTACCGCGCACCCTTGTAGCTGTGATGGTAGGGGTGGCGCTGGCGATTTCTGGCGCTATATTTCAAGGACTGACACGCAATCCCTTGGCCGATCCCGGTATTATTGGCATTAACACCGGAGCGAGTTTAGCGGCAGTTACCGTAATTGTCTTGTTTCCATCAGCACCAATTTATACTTTACCGCTATCAGCTTTTGCTGGTGCTTTGCTGATGGCGATTTTAATTTACTCGTTGGCTTGGAATAAAGGTAGTTCGCCGATTTTATTAATTTTGATGGGTATTGGATTATCTGCGATCGCCAGTGCCGTAACCAGCTTAATGATTACCTTCGGGGAAATTTATGATGTGAGCAATGCTTTAGTTTGGTTAGCTGGAAGTGTCTACGGACGGACTTGGGAGCAAGTATTTTCTCTATTACCTTGGTTAATTATTTTTGTGCCAATAGCTTTGACATTGGCAAGACATTTAAACGCTCTTAATTTGGGAGATGATGTTGCTAAAAGTCTAGGTAGTCGGGTCGAATGGCAACGTGGTTTACTGGTGCTAGTGGGGGTAGCCTTAGCAGGTGCTGGAGTCGCCACCGCCGGTAATATTGGTTTTGTCGGTTTAATTGCGCCCCATTTAGGACGACAGTTAGTAGGTACAACCCATGAAGCCTTGATTCCTACTTCTGCACTGTTAGGCGGAGTGATTGTTGTCATGGCAGACTTCTTAGGTAGAACGTTGTTTGCACCCATCGAACTTCCTTGTGGAGTGGTAACTGCTACGATTGGCGCTCCTTATTTTTTGTATTTATTAATTCGTAATCGGAAGAAATGAGGGAGTGGGGAGATGGGGAGGTGGGGAGATGGGGAAATGGGGAATGGAGGATGGGGGAGTGTGGGGAGTTTGGGGGAAAGAGAATTGATGCTTCTCCCTCTTCTGCTTCCTCCCACACCTCCCCATCTCCCCATCCTCTTTCCATGCCCAATGCCAAATCCAAAATCTAAAATCTAAAATCCAAAATGGTTTTATTATGAAAGGACTGTCAACTAAAAGTCTGTCTTTAGCATACGATGGCGCTACGATTATCCGCGATCTGAATTTGGCAATTCCGGCTGGACAAATTAGTGCTTTAGTTGGTGCCAATGGTTGTGGTAAATCAACATTGTTAAGAGGTCTGGCAAGATTGCTCAAACCCCGTGGCGGTATAGTATATCTTGATGGAACTTCTATTTTGAATCTCTCCACCAAAGAAGTCGCACAGCAGTTGGGTATTTTGCCCCAAGGGCCAGTAGCGCCGGAAGGATTAACAGTACGAGATTTAGTGGCACAAGGACGTTATCCTTATCAAAATTGGTTACAACAATGGTCGGCAAAAGATGAAAAAATCGTACAGCAAGCCCTAGAGATTACAGATTTATTGAAGTTGGCAGATAGAGCCTTAGATACTTTATCTGGTGGACAAAGACAAAGAGCTTGGATTGCTATGTCGCTAGCTCAAGATACAGATATATTACTTTTAGATGAACCAACTACTTTTTTGGATTTGGCGCACCAAATAGAGATTTTGGATTTATTGTATGATTTGAATCAAACTCAAGGACGAACAGTTGTAATGGTGCTGCATGATTTAAATCAGGCATGTCGTTACGCTGATTATTTAGTTGCTGTTAAAGAAGGTCGAATTTTTGCTGCTGGTGAACCACAGTTAGTGATGACTAAAGAAATGGTTCAGGAAGTTTTTGGATTGGAATGTCGGATTATTCTCGATCCTGTTGTAGAGACGCCGATGTGTGTACCAATAGGACGCAAGGGGAAAATACAACAGAATTCAGGAGTCAGAAGTCAGAATTTAGAATCAATTAGTGGCGAGTTTGAATTTCCTACTAATTGAAGTCCACTAAATTGGAACCCTACGGGGAAGCAAGCTATATGCAGCGTCTCTTAAATACAAAAAATCAACAGTCGTGACAAGAGTATCTCACAAACCTAAAAATTCCGGTAATCCGCTAAAACGCTTGCTCAATTATGGCAGTCAATATCGCCTACAAATTTGGCAGGCAACATTATTTACTATCATCAATACCATTTTAGATTTAGCACCACCGTGGTTAATTGGTGTTGCGGTAGATATCCTCGTAGAACAGCAGAATTCCTTCATTGCTAAATTAGGTGTTAAAGATATAATTTGGCAATTTTTCCTGCTTTCAGTTGTCACCATCATTATCTGGATATTAGAATCAGCTTCTGAGTACGCATATACTAGACTATGGCGTAATTTAGCCCAAGATATTCAGCATGATTTACGCTTGGATACCTACAATCATGTACAAGAATTAGATTCAGCTTACTTTGAAGAAAGTAGTACTGGTGGTTTGATGTCAATTTTGAATGATGATATCAACAGATTGGAAGATTTTTTAGATTTTGTAGCTGCTGAAATTATCCAAGTTTCCACCTCAGTTATTATTTTAACTTGTGGTGCTTTCTGGATTTTGCCTCCTGCGATTACCTTGGCAACATTATTGCCCATGCCTTTTATTCTTTGGGGTTCTTTTACTTATCAAAAGCTGCTAGAAGTTCGCTACGCTGATGTGCGAGAAAGAGTAGGTTTTATCAACTCACGATTGGCAAATAATTTGAGTGGAATTACCACAATTAAAAGTTTCACTGCTGAAGCTTATGAAAGCGCTAGATTTGCTGGAGAAAGCGAAGCATATAGAAAAAGTAATACTAAAGCAATTAAACTTTCTGCTGCATTTACTCCTTTAATTAGAATGCTAATTCTAGTAGGATTCACAGCTTTATTATTTTGGGGAGGGATGGCAACATATAATAGAAAAATATCTATTGGTAACTACAGTGTGCTACTGGTTTTAGTACAGAGATTGTTATGGCCATTAGTCACATTAGGAGAAATATTTGACAAATATCAAAGGTCAATGGCTTCTACTAATCGCATCATGGATTTATTAGATGCTCCGATTAATATTATTCCAGGGAATAAATCTTTACCTGTTGAACAAGTGCGCGGTGAAATTGACTTTAAACAAGTTACTTTTGCTTATGCTAATAGAGAGCCAGTAATTCAAGATTTATCTTTACATATACCGGCAGGGAAAACCATCGCCATTGTTGGTTCTACAGGTTCCGGTAAAAGTACTTTAGGGAAATTATTATTAAGATTTTACGATATATCTGTTGGAAAAATCATTATTGATGGTATTGATATCCAAGAATTAAATTTAGGTGATTTGCGTGGCAGTATTGGCTTGGTGAGCCAGGATGTATTCTTATTTCATGGTACTGTTGCTGAAAATATTGCCTATGGTACTTTTGATGCTAAGGATGAAGAAATAATTGCGGCTAGTAAAATTGCCGAAGCTCATGATTTTATTATGCGGCTACCCCAAGGTTATGAGACAATAGTCGGGGAACGAGGACAAAAATTATCTGGTGGACAACGCCAAAGAATTGCGATCGCCAGGGCTGTTTTGAAAAATCCACCAATTCTAATTTTAGATGAGGCCACATCAGCGGTGGATAATGAAACTGAAGCTGCTATTCAGCGTTCCTTAGAACGGATTACTGTGAATCGAACCACAATTGCGATCGCTCATCGTCTTTCCACTATCCGCAATGCCGATCGCATTTATGTCATGGAATATGGGGAGTTGGTTGAGTCAGGAACCCATGAGGAATTATTAGATAAGAATAGAATTTATGCTGGTTTATGGCAGGTGCAATCTGGGGTGAAATGATTTAGTTGAAGAAGAATACAGAATTCAGAATTCAGAATTGGTTAATACTCTACCCAGAAAAGGATAGAGTTTTAATAAGGGATAATATTTATGCGGCGAGATTCCATTTTCTACAAACTTTTTCAGCAATACCCCACTTTGCTATTTGAACTATTGACAAATCCCCTGATAAATGCAGATGCTTACCGATTTGATTCCGTAGCTGTCAAAGAACCAAAATTTGAAATAGATGGGGTATTTTTACCACCAGAAAACGAAGGTGTAGGAGTTGTATATTTCTGTGAGGTGCAGTTTCAGAAAGATGAACAACTTTACGAAAGATTATTTGCAGAATCTTCTTATATTTCTATCGCAATCGTGACAGATTCAGCGATTGGCAAGCAGCGATAGTTTATCCATCTCGCAGTGCTGAACAAAATGATACTTACCCCCATCGTTCATTACTCAATGGTGGACAAGTGCATCGGATTTATTTGGATGAATTGGGTGATATTCGTGAATTACCTTTATGGGTAGCATTGATGGTGTTAACTACCATAGATGATGAACTTGCACCACAAGAAGCTAGATATTTACTAGAGCGATCGCGCCAAGAACAACCTCAACCATCAACTGGCGTCATAATGGAGTTAGTGACGACGATAATGGTATACAAGTTTGAACAATTAAGCCGAACAGAGGTAGAGTCTATGCTAGGAATCACACTCAAGGAAACTAGAGTTTACCGCGAAATTAAAGAAGAAGGAAGACAAGAAGGGAGACAAGAAGGAAGACAAGAAGGAAGACAAGAAGGAAGACAAGAAGAGGCTGCTAACCTAATTATTCGACTGTTGAATAAGCGGTTTGGAAATTTATCTTCAGAAATGCGCTCGTCAATTTATAGTTTACCCTTACCTATTCTGGAAGATTTGAGTGAGGCATTGTTAGATTTTAGCAGTTTGGCTGATTTACAAGCTTGGTTAGTAGCAAGATAAATGAAATTAGTGGTAGGGTAAGTATCGCTTTACTCCTAAGAATTTACAGCTATCATTTTAGAGATGGAATTTGCGCGAAAATAGCAGACTGTAAAAGTTCGGGAAACTTTTCCCAAGCTATGACTCCTTTACGGCTTTTAATATACAGTTGCATAAATTCCACCAAAGCTGCTGCGCTTTTTTCTAAGGGTAGATTGACAAAGAGATAGGTGGGTTTTTCCTCACTGGATACAGCTACGACACAGCCTTGACTGCAAGCCCACAAACACCCAACAGGCTGAATTTCTAATTCGTCAGAGGAAATTTGTTCGCTGCATAAATTGTTTACTTCGTCAAGCAAAAAATTGCCATCAAAAGGAGGATTTTCTGGTCGTTTTTCTGATGGACGGTGACAGGATTTACAGACGAATATGGTGTGTTTAGACATAGTTTTAGGGTGTGTTGACTAGGTATTTGAACAATTGATAGTATGAGATAATTCACTTAAATTACTTGCATTTTTAGTTAATTTTTGATGGCAAGCAGAAAGCAAAAAAGTTGTGAAAATAGCAAGTATATATATAATTATTGCACGACTTAACTTTTTTATCTCATATAGGACTTACGCATTGACAGAAAAACCAAAATAGCAGGTATAGTTTTCAAGGCTTATAGCTAGGTTTTTCAATCATATTTTGGCGATCGCCAGCAATCAAAAGCGCCCTCCAAAAGCCTGAAACAACGTATTTACCTTAATGCACAAGATGGTTATTTTGTACAGTGTGTAAGTCCTATCATAGATGCTTTTATCCATGATAATTTAGAGGGTGTTAACAAGGTATTTAAATAAATCATCAATAACTACATCAATCGCCAGCATATTTGTTCCTGACCATGCCATAAAATCAACATAATAAACGTGATTTTCTTGAACAGCTTTCAGGGTCTTCCAAAGTGGTTCTTGTTGCTTTTTTGCCAAGAATTTATTGCCTGTTTTTGAAAAGGTTGTCACAAATAAAATATCACCATCGGCTTTTTTTAGTTCCTCTAGGGAAATAGGAAAAGACCCATAGGTCGCATCAAGATTTTGTGCGGCTGGACGCTGCAAAAGTGCAGCCCTGAGAATTGAGCCAGGAAATGAGTTTTTGGAATCAATATATATCTGATTGCGTCCAACAGTTACGAAGGATATTCTTTTGCCTTGATAGCGAGTTCCCAATGCTTGTTTTAGCTGTTCTATTCGCTGATAGTAGCGTTGCCAAAGTGCTTTCTCAACCTCCTGTTTTCCCAGAGATTCAGCAACAAAACTCAGATGTTTTTGCCAGCTTACATAATCAATTTCACCTAATACCGTAGGGGCAATTTTAGATAGTAAAGGATAAATTGGTTTGAACCAATCTACACCAATTATTAAATCTGGTTTGAGTAGTAATATTGCTTCTAAATTTGGTTGTGAAATTCCCAGTAATTTTATTCCCTCCGTTTCACCATTAATCGATGAAAGAGAGTTTCCCTCTACATAAACTTCGTTAGTTGTGCCAATGGGTTTAACCCCAAGTGCTAAGACATTACCTAAAGTACATGAAGATAAAGTGACAACACGCTGGGGGTGAATGGGGACACAGGTTTCCCCCATAGTGTGTTTAACCATGCGACATTCTGCGGTTTGTTGTTTAGGTAAAGAGGATGTATTGTAAGGTACGTAATGATTACAAGCTGTAACTAGAGTAAATCCGAAGATGCCTAATATTAACCAACAGAGAAAATGTCGCATGATTGTTTAAGTTATTAAAACGTCCAAGAAACTGTTCCTTGAACTGTAAAAGGTTGTCCGTAGTTAACGCGAGTAGAACTAGATCCGTTTTCAAAATATTCTAAATCAAAGAGATTCTTGAAATTGAGTCCGATTCTCAATCTATCTCGGTTATAGAAAATAGCTGTAAAGAAAAAGTGACAATACGCTGTGGGTTGAGAGGAACGCAGGTTTTTCCCATTGTGTGTTGAACAACACGGCAATCTTTACTTAGCAAATCAGTAAGAGAAACTGTGTTTAGAACTCTGTAACGACTACAAGCTGTAATCAGTCCAAACATCAAAACCATTAATAGCAAACAACGTATCCAATAACGTATTGTCATTGTTTTAATCGCTTTATTCAGCTTTTCCAAATTTCGACAAAATTATCTCCTAAATAAAACTCAGATTACAGCAGTTTTCATTTATTTAAACCACATCTGTCGTAGGGGCGCAAGGCGTTGTGCCCCTACGACAGATGTGGTTACCTGAAAATTAGTTCTCAGGGGTAAATAAGTTTGTAGTAAGGACTTTAGTCCTTGATTTTTAAGCACTGAAGTGCTTACTACAAACTCATCAAAATTAATGCGATAGACCACTAGCCTAAAACTCAGATTATTAACTAAAGTATTAGGAAGTGAAGCAATCTCCAAACTTTGGCGATTGCTTTGTTCCACTTCATTGCATTCGCAATAACAGAGCGTCAGTGATTAGGCAAAGACGATATCACGATTCTGAATTCTGACTCCTGAATTCTGAGTTCTGAATTATTTATTTCTTGTTAAAACTGCCATGATATGGTTCCTTGTATAGTAAATGGCTGTCCGTAGTAAACACGACTCGAACTGAGGGCACTTTCAAAATACTCGACATCAAATAGATTTTTAAAGTTGAGGGCAACTCGGAATCTATCTTTGTTATAGAAAATAGCTGCATCAGTCCGGACATAACTAGGCACATCATAAGTATTGTCTAAATCTCCGGCGCGATCGCCAACAAAAAATAAGCCAATCCCTCCGCCTAAACCTTGTAATTCACCTTGTTGAATTTGGTAACTTGTCCATAAATTAAAAGAATGTTCTGCCGTATTTGGTAATCGATTGCCAACTGCAAATGTATTATCTTGAGTAATTCGTGCATCGGTATAAGCATAGCCGGCAAAAATATTCCATCCCGGCAAAATTTCGCCCGTCATACTCAGTTCAATACCTTGGCTGTTTTGTTCGCCGACTTGGATAGTAAATCCTTCGTTATTGGGGTCTGCTGTGGAAACATTAGTCCGAGTCAAATCAAAGAATGCTAAGGTTGCTGACAAGCGACTATTCAAATCTGCTTTCATCCCAATCTCATATTGAGTACCGCGTTCTGGCTGTAAGGTAGAGTCAACGCCAAAAAAGAATGTGCCGCTTGGTGGAGTAAAGGAACGTGTATAACTGGCATACAATGAAATCGCTGGGATCGGTTGATAGACAATGCCAACGCGAGGACTGAATGCACTATCTGACCCAGTGCTTTCTGTATTATTGGTGAAATCTTCGTATTTTTGGTCATAAGTATCAAACCGTCCACCTAATAACAACTTCAGGTTGTCTGTCAGTGCAATTTGGTCTTGCAGATAAATTCCTAATGAGTTTGTCTGGGAATTATCGCTAAACTCATCGAAAGTAATCTCACCCAGCGGTTGACCATATACAGGATTAAAGATATCGATTGGTTCTGCTTGGCGTTCGATATATCTTGGTGAGAAGTTTTCTAAACGATTCCAATCGATACCGAATAGTAGCTGATGTTGGATTGAACCAGTGGAGAATTTACCAACTAAATTTGTCGTCAGAGTGTAGTTTTGATTTTCCAATTCGTATTCTCGGTAGAAACGATTGAAAGTGCGATTATCTTCATCCAAACTCAGAGGAATCGTTTGTTTGTCAATGTAATCACGAAACGTAAACCGAAAAGCATTACGTAACGACCAATTGTCACTAAATTTGTGTTCTAGTTGATAGCCAAGCCTGGTAATGGTTTGTTTGATTTCATCAGAAGGTTCACCAAAGCTGCGGTTGCGCGATACTTCCCCATTGGGGTTGGGTAATACGGTACCAATAACAGGTACACCAGATATGTAACCATCTCTGCTATCGACGTATTCTCCCTCTAATGTGAGGTTAGTCTTGTCGCCGATCGCCACACTGACAACAGGTGATATATTAAATTGCTCGCCACTATAGAAATCGATAAAACTACCTCTATTTCTATAGGCGGTATTCAGGCGATACAATACTGTCTTCGAGTCATTTAATGGCCCCGATAAATCAAGGGCACCCCGATAAAAACTATAACTGCCAACGGTGGCATCAATGGCGTAAAAAGGATCGCTTAAGGGACGTTTGGATACTAGGTTGATAACTCCCCCCGGATTACCCAAACCAAATAATACCGATGCTGGTCCTTTGAGTACTTCGACTCGTTCAATACTGGTCAATTCAGTTAGTTGTCCGGCTAAAGGGTCAACTAACCCATCCCGAAGAAGATTAGTAGCTGCTGCTTCAAAGCCACGAATTGAAAAGAAGCTACTTGGAGCAGAGCTAAAACTTTGAGTTACACCAGAGACATTTCTCAGCGCATCATCCAAACCAGTAATCTGCTGGTCGCGCAATATTTGTTGTGGTACTACTTGAATCGATTGGGGAATGTCACGCAAAGGCGTATCGGTTTTCGTCCCAGTGGTAGTATCTGTGACGCGATAACCATCTTGCTCCCCCGTTACCACCAATTCAATCGGCTCATCTGACTGTGCAGCTGGTTCCTCTTGGGGTGTCGCCGGCTCTTGTGCTTGTGGTGTTTGGGGCTGCTGTGGTGGTGGCTGTGTTGCTGTTGCAGCAGCAGAAGTGATACCAAAAATCAATCCTGTATCATCATCAAATAACTCAACCGTTGGCAAAGCATTGTCGCCGACTACGGTCACCCGAACAGTATTTGCATCAACATTCGTAGCCGTTATTTCGATAATTCCCGCAATTGGTTTTTCGGAACGAAATGTAAAAGCATCGCCGGTGGTTAAACGCAACTGAGCATTGGGAATATCGGCAATAAAATTATTATCTGTACTGCGATTGGTAATTTGCAGTTGTTCCCCAAGGGATGTTTCTAAAATTACCTCTACACCAGTCTGTGTGGGATTTGCTTTCACTCCCGTGATTGGTATTACTTGCTCCCCAGTTGTTGGTTCTGGGTTAGAAGGGTCAGATGGTGTTGACTGTACCAGCATTTGAGCGCTAGTAGCAGGAAGTTCGATTTCGCTTAGTTGCAGAATGTTTTTAGTGGTTTCATCCGACTTTCCTCTTGGGAGTGAACTTCTAATCTGAGATTGTTGGAGTCGTAGTTGCTTGATATTGGGTGCTAGTACCTGAGATTCCCTATCTATAACTGCAACCTGCTCGTCTAACTCATCTAATGTAGATTTTCCTACCCTTTGGGTAGAAGATTCGCCTTGAAGATCCTCTGGTACTTCCTCACCTTTAGCAGCAGTGCTGATAAAAACAACAACCGCACCTGTCAGCAGCAGGGTTTGAAAAAATCTATCTAGCTTCATTTATCCGCTTACACTCGATCGCACTACTTAGCCACACCTGAACGTACAATGACGAAATCTGAAAAAGATTGTCATTTAAATTAGTTGAATCATATTATGAAGTGATGCAATACACAAGATAATTCATAATTGTTTTTGTTTAATTTATATAGCAATCGATAATAATTCTTAAGCATATTTTTGCTTGATGCATAATCAATCAAAGTATTGATAGTTGAAAATAATTTCCTGATAAATATTTCAAAAAGCCAAAATAGCTTTTTTATTAGCAAATTACAGCAAATAAGACAAAATTGGGCATTGGAGTGCAGTTTAAAATGCGCTTATGCAATTCTCTATAGTTTCCCAACAGATTAATCCTTGGGTCTGGTGTAGCCATTGGTATTAAGGTTTAAAAGATTTTTCTGGGCTGATTGTCGGCAAACAGCTTGTATTTTCTTGTAATTTCTTGTCATGGCGTGAAAGCGATCGCTTGTCTCAAAAATTAGGATTTTTGATAAGTAAAACTAATAATTTTACTCTTGTCAAAAATAAATATCTATAATTGCACTATTGCTAAAGCAACTTATTCTCGTTAGTGTAATCAAGGGTAAATAAAAAATAATCGCAGTAATCAAGATATTTGCCCTGGTAAATCACTATTATTTAGCGTTGAGACAATCTAAGTAGTTGGCTGAACTAATTACAGCCGATTGCAAGTTAGCGAGGTTCAGTATTTTGGTCTAAGCCAGATACAGCGGATTTAAAGTTAGCCAGGTAGACAATTTACAGCAATTTTCAATAGACCACGCGGTAGGGGCGCAAGACCTTGCACCCCTACGGCAGATGTGGTTCAAATAAATGAAAACTGCTGTAAGTTTCAAACTCTGGCTTCAAGCCTGTTTTTCTTGAGAATTCTGCTGAAGAATTAGTTGAACAGGACTTATGCAAAGGCAATGGAAAATCGAACCACAGAGACACAGCGAAAAGTCGGAGCGCCGGCTTCCGGCGATCTGAACTTTTCAAGACAGAGTACACGGAGAAATGAGAGTTTGAGAGATTTTTTGCGTAAGTCCTGTTGAAGAAGAATACAGAATTCAGAATTCAGCATTACAAACATAGGACTTACGTACTGTACAACTTAATCATGGTATGCATATACAAAAATGGGTCGTTTCAGCCTTTTATTCATCGTTCTTTGATGGTCAGATGTAGGGGTTTAGCATTGCTAAACCCCTACGACAGACGTGCTTTTTCAAAGCATCCATATTTGGTATTTTCTGTCAATGCGTAAGTCCTAAAACATTAGTTGTGACTGTGAAAAATGCCTGATGAAACATGTCAGGAATATTCATTCTGAGTCGAAAAGAAGAAGTTAGCTAATAAACGTAGCAATAATAAAACAGCGTCAAACTTCCATTGAAAACTAGTAAAAATGTTGGAGTTTTTATGAAAGCTCAAGTTAGTGAATCAATTTTAAGAATCAAAAGTCCTAGTATCAAGGAATTTTCAGAGATAGCGAAACAATATCAGCCTTTTATCATTGAAGATGTTGTTCAAGATTGGGATGCTTATAAATATTGGTCAAATGATTATCTCATAAAAAAATGTGGAAATAATCTAGTACCAGTGAGGTTTTTTAAACAAAATTTTTGGGATGATTATCAGAATTTTGCTTATGAACGTAGTTACGAACCTCATAAAGAAATGAAATTAGAGGAGTATATAAATAACCATATAGAAGATAAAAATACTCAAAATAAATTAGATTGTTATTTAAATGAAGCAGTTTTTGAAGACTGTTTTCCGGAAATTGTGGGAGATGTAACTTATCCAGAATACTTTAATAGAAAGTCATTTGTTAGGTTATGGTTTGGTTTATCAAATAAACATTTTTCTTCAAATAGTAGCCTTCATTTTGATGCAGAACATAATATTTTTGCTCAAATTAGAGGTAGAAAAAGAATACTTTTATATCCACCTATAGATTATTTATCATTTTATCCACCTCTTGAAGATGCTACTGGCGCACTATATGGGAGTAAGGTAAATCCGGATTCTTTAGATTTGGAATTATTTCCGAAATTCCCTTGGCAAGAAAAAATAGAACTTGTGCTTCAACCGGGAGAAATACTTTACTTACCTCCTTTTTGGTGGCATCATATGACCGCAGTAGATGATAATATATCGTTATCTTTTTGGTATTATGTGAAGCTGGAAGATTTTTTCTGGCAAAAAAAGATGATTTCAGTTTTTTTCCACACTGCACCTCATTATTTATATCATTCACTTTTTGCCGGCAATTTCAGTGTTTTGAAATTTTTTCAAATGAATGATGTCAGGAATTGATGGTATTTTTGGAGACAATGTTTGATTGGTATTTTAGTGAAAATAATAAAATCAAAAGAATCCTTCAAACAGCGTCAATTTTCCAGTGAAATCAAGTAAGGATGTTAGAGTTTTTATGAAAGTTCAAGTGAGGGAATCAATTTTAAGAATCAAAAATCCTCCGAAAACAAAGTTTTCCAAGATTTGGAAACAACATCAGCCTTGTGTAATTGAAGATGTTGTTCAAGATTGGGACGCCTATAAAAATTGGTCTGATGATTATCTCATAGAACGCTGCGGAGATAATCTTGTTCCTGTGCGATTTTATCAACAAGATTTTTGGCGGAATTCTCAAAACTATGCTTATGAAGATGGTTATGAGCCGAAAAAGGAAATAAAATTTCATGACTATGTTAACAACCACATCAAGGGCAATAAAAATGTTGCTAACTTAGAATGTTACTTATCTGAGGCATATTTTGAAGATAGATTTCCGGAATTGATTAAAGATGTCACCTATCCAGAATTCTTTAACAGAAAGGCATTTGTGACATTTTGGTATGGTTTTGCTAGTAAAAACTTTTCTTCAACTACTAACCTGCATTTCGATCCCCTGCATAACATTTTTGCTCAAATTAAAGGGAGAAAAAGAATACTTTTATATCCCCCTTCAGATTATTTGTCATTTTATCCACCTCTCGATAGTACTTCTGGCGTAGGATTTAATAGTAAAGTCAATCCAGATACTTCCAATTTAGAATTATTTCCCAAGTTTCCTCAACAAGATAAAATAGAAATTATACTGCAACCGGGAGAAATACTCTACATCCCTCCTTTTTGGTGGCATCATCTAACAGCGGTAGATGAGAATATATCATTATCATTTTGGTACGATTTGAAAATTGAAGATTTTTTTCAACAAAAAAATATGTTGTCAATTTTTGGGAATATTGCGCCTACTTATCTGTATTATGCAATTACTTCGGGAAAATTTAAGGAATTTATCGGATTTTTGAAGACAATGTTTGCTTGATGTTGTGGCGAGAAAATAAGTTTTAGATGATGTTGAGTTGATAAAAATGAATAAAATTCCTGATTTGTTCGAGCCTGTAGAAAAGTTATCTACAGTTGTTGAATTACTCCGCTTTAGAAGTTCTACCCAACCAGATAGAGATGGTTTTAGCTTTTTGTTAGATGGAGAAACAGAAAAAGCGACACTCACATATCAAGAATTAGATAAAAGATCGCGGCGAGTAGCTGCTAAATTACAAGCATTGGGTTTGAGTGGGGAACGCGCTTTATTAATTTATCCAGCAGGACTAGATTTTTTAGTTGCTTTTTTCGGTTGTTTGTATGCGGGAGTTGTGGCTGTGACTGCATATCCGCCGCGAAATGAGCGCAATACACCCAGAATCAAGGCAATTTCGGCAGATGCACAAGCAGCGATCGCTCTCACAACAACCGAAATTCTACCATCAGTCCGGTCTTTAATGACACAAAAGACCGACTCAGAATCTTTGCAGTGGTTGAGTACTGATAATTTGCCAGAAGGAATAGAAGACGCTTGGGAACAACCTTCTATCAATGGAGACACCTTAGCTTTTCTGCAATACACCTCTGGTTCCACAGGTACACCCAAAGGTGTGATGATTAGTCATGGCAACCTATTGCACAATGCCGCTACGACTTACCAATTCATGGAGCATTCCCCAGAAAGTAAGTTCGTCACATGGTTACCCATGTACCACGATATGGGTCTGATTGGGGGTATTTTGCAACCTTTGTATGGAGGTTTTCCTTGCATCATCATGCCTCCAGCCTCCTTTTTGCAACGTCCATATCGCTGGTTGAAGGCTATCTCTGACTACAAAGGGACAACCAGTGGCGGGCCTAACTTTGCTTATGAGTTATGTATTCAAAAAATTACTCCCGAACAAAAACAAACTCTGGATTTGAGTAGTTGGAGTGTGGCATTTAACGGCGCGGAACCGATTCGCCATGATACTTTAGAACGATTTGCCGAAGCTTTTGCTGAGTGTGGTTTCCGCAAAGAAGCATTCTATCCTTGCTATGGAATGGCGGAAACAACTCTCATGGTTTCTGGTGTAGAGAAAGCAACGGCACCGACGGTTAAAAGAGTGCAGAAGTCTGCATTAGAATGCGATCGCGTAGTTGAATCGTCTGCTAAAGATGAGAATATTTCTCATTTTGTCGGTTGTGGTCGAGTCATACCACAACAGGAGGTAGTAATTGCCAATCCAGAAACACTCAATAGTTGTCAACCCGATGAAATTGGGGAAATTTGGGTATCAGGGCCGAGTGTTGGTCAAGGTTATTGGCATCGTTCTCAAGAAACAGCAGAAACCTTCGGTGCTTATTTAACAGACACAGGCAAAGGCCCTTTTCTGCGGACGGGAGATTTAGGTTTTTTGGACAATGGCGAACTTTTCATCACAGGTAGAGCCAAAGATTTAATTATTATTCGCGGTCGCAATCTTTATCCCCAAGATATCGAATTAACCGCCCAACGTAGTCATCAATCATTGCGTTCTGGTGCCAATGCAGCATTTACAGTGGAAGTTAATAACGAAGAAAAACTGGTAGTTGTACAAGAATTAGAATTTCGCGCCAAGCCAGATTTTGTAGAAGTTACTAATGCAATTCGCCAAGCAATTACCGAAGAACATGAAGTACAAGTTTATGGCGTAGTTTTAATTAAACCAGCAAGTATTCCTAAAACTTCTAGCGGTAAAATTCAACGCCGGATAACTCGCGCTCAATTTGAAAATAACGAACTAAATATAATTGCCAGTAATCTTCTCAAAACTAGCGATCTTCCCAGAAAAGAAACTCGATTACAGCGTTCTGAATTGTTGGCACTTTCCCCAAGAGAATGTCAATCAGTTTTAGAAAATTATTTAATTGAACTCTTGGCAGGGGTACTTGCAATTGCAGCTGATGATATTCATGTACAAGAACCCTTAAGCACACTGGGGCTTGATTCTTTAAAAGTATTTGAATTAAAAAATCAGATTGAAATTGACTTAGAAATAGAAGTATTGATAGCAGATTTCTTTGAAGGCATGAGTTTGCGATCGCTCGCAACCAAAATACTCGCCCAATTCACCACAGCGGCTTTCATTACCTCAAAATCTCTCAGCCAAATCCAGCCAGCCGGAGTATATCCGCTATCTTTTGCCCAGCAGCGATTATGGTTTCTTGACCGATTAGAACCAGGGAACCCAGCCTATAATATTTCCTTAGCTGTTAATCTCCAAGGTCAACTTGACATTTCTTTACTAGAACAAAGTCTGAATGAAATTATCCGGCGACATGAAACTTTAAGAACGACATTTACAACAGTCAACGGACAGCCGGTACAAATTATTGCTGATTCCCTAAAATTATCTTTATCAGTTATAGAATTACACGACAAGCTCGCAGTTCAACAATTCTTAATTCAAGAAAGTCAACAACCCTTTGACTTAACCCAAGGGTCATTGTTCCGTGCAAAACTTTTGCGCCTAGCACAGCAAGAGCATATTCTTTTGCTAGAGATGCACCATATCATTTCTGATGGCTGGTCTACTGAAGTATTTTTACAAGAAATTGCATTACTTTACAAAGCATTTTTAACGAGAACTGCTTCACCTTTAGCAGAAATTTCCATTCAATATAAAGACTTTGCACACTGGCAGCGACAATGGTTGCAAGGTGAAATTCTCCAAAGCCAACTATCTTATTGGCAGCAACAACTTGAGGGTATCCCAGCAGCTTTAAAATTACCGACTGACCGACCAAGACCGGCGGTGCAAACCTCACACGGCGCTCAACAATCCATTGAATTACCTGAAGAAGTAATTAAAGAACTTAAAGCGATCGCTCGTCAACAGGGTGTAACTTTATTTATGTTGCTATTGGCAGCATTTCAAACTTTTCTCTACCGTTACACAGGACAAGATGATATTGCTGTGGGTTCTCCCATCGCTAATCGCAATCGTGATGAAGTTAAAGGATTAATTGGCTTTTTTGTCAATACCTTAGTGTTGCGTACAGATCTGAGCAGCAACCCGACTTTCGATCAATTGCTGACGCGGGTGAGAAAGGTAGCTTTAGGAGCTTATACACATCAAGATTTGCCCTTCGACCAATTGGTAGAAGCAGTGCAACCAGAACGGGATACCAGTCGGACGCCGCTGTTTCAAGTCATGTTCAATGTTCAAGATTACTCACAGTTACCAGAAATGCCTGGTTTAGCCTTGAACTTGGTCAAAATAGAAACCCAAACAGCGCAGTTTGATTTGAGTTTATCTATTGAGATTACCAAGCAAGAAGTGGCAGCATCGTTCTATTACAATACCGATTTGTTTGATGCTGCTACCATTACTCGAATGCTCAGGCATTTTGAGAATTTACTTTCAGGCATTGCTGCTAATCCCCAAGCTCGGTTATCCAACTTACCACTTTTGAGTGCGGCAGATTGTGAGGATTTACTGCAACTGAGTAGAAATCCATCGCCAATTCCAGATTCCTCCCAACAATGTATTCATGAATTATTTGAAGCACAAGTAGAACGGACACCAAATGCAGTTGCAGTACTTTTTCAAAACCAGACTTTAACTTATAAAGAATTGAACCAACGGGCGAATCAACTAGCACATTATTTGCGTTCCTTGGGAGTCCGCCCAGAAGTGCGAGTTGGTATTTGTATACAGCGTTCTTTAGAAATGGCGATCGCACTTTTCGGAATCCTGAAAGCTGGAGGAGTTTATGTACCCGTCGATCCGGCTTATCCAAAACAACGCCTCGCCTTGATTTTCCAAGATGCTCAGGTATCAGTGCTTCTCACCCAGCAATCACTACTAAGTGTTCTCCCTGGGCTGGAGTCGCAAATCGTCTGTGTGGATACAGATAACAACATCGCCCAACAAAGTCAGGAAAATCTTGTCAGTCATACCGAACCAGAAAACCTCGCCTATATTATTTACACTTCTGGTTCCACAGGAACTCCCAAGGGTGTGACGATTCAACATCGTTCTTTAGCCAGTTATGCGTCAATTGCTTGTTTAGAGTACGGACTACAAGCAACTGATCGCGTGCTGCAATTTGCTTCCATTAGCTTTGATGCCGCTGCCGAAGAAATCTTTCCTTGTCTGATTTGCGGTGCTGCTCTCGTACTGCGTACAGATGAGAGCATTAGTTCCATGCCTCAATTTTTACAACATTGTCGTGATTGGGAAATAACTGTCTTAGATTTGCCTACGGCCTTTTGGCATCAACTGAGTGCTGAATTAGCGACAACAAACTTGGTAATTCCTGATACCTTACGACTAGTAATTATTGGGGGTGAAAGAGCCGACAAAAAACACCTGAGAACATGGCAAGAACGGGTACGCCTTTTCAACAGTTACGGTCCTACAGAAACAACAATTGTGGCCACAATCTGTGACATATCAGTATGGACAGATGGTGAAGTGCCCATTGGTAAAGCCATTCCCCAAGTGCAAACCTACGTCCTCGACCCAGACTTCCAACTCGTGCCTCTAGGAACTCCCGGCGAATTGTATATTGGAGGTGTTGGTATTGCTAGGGGTTATTTAGAGCGATCGGACTTAACAGCAGCAAAATTTATTCCTCATCCCTACAGTTCCCAACCAGGGGAGCGTCTTTACAAAACTGGTGACTTAGTTCGGTACCTCAAGGATGGTAACCTGGAATTTGTCGGACGTAGCGATCGCCAAATCAAGATTCGCGGTTTTCGCATCGAATTAGGAGAAATAGAAGCCTTACTAAATCAACATCCGACTGTTCGAGAAGCTGTAGTTGTAGCTCATCACGATGAATCACAGCGCTTGCTTGCTTATGTTGTTGGTCAATATCAGCTAGAAACCGTAGAAGCCTTAGACACTCAACAAACCTTACAATGGCAAACTGTCTTTGATAGCCTGTATAAAAAGTTTGATAGTACTCAAAACTCTGGCTTCTACATCAAAGGTTGGGAAAGCAGCTACACAGGAGCATCCATTCCAGACGAACAAGTGCGCGAGTGGATGGAACAAACTACCGGACGCATTTTAGGTTTACAGCCCAGTCGGGTTTTAGAAATCGGTTGTGGCGGTAGCGGTTTGATGCTTTTCAACATTGCTCCTCATTGTCAGCAATATTGGGCAACAGACCCCTCACAAAATGCCCTGGAAATTCTCCAACAACAGTTGGATAGTTTAGAACAGCCGTTAGCGGGAGTCACACTCAGCCAAAGAAGTGCTTTAGAGTTTGATGATTTGGCAGAGAATAGCTTTGATAGCGTGTTGATTGTGTCTGTAGCTCAGTACTTTCCAAGTATTGACTATTTGCTCCAGGTTTTGGAGAAAGCAGTCAAAGCTGTAGAACCAGGCGGCTTCATTTTTCTAGGAGATGTCCGCAGTCTGCCGTTATTAGAAGCATTCCACGCCTCAGTTCAACTTTATCGGGCACCAGAGAATCTTTCTCAAGAAACCTTGCAACAGCGAGTGCAGAAACAGTTATTTGAGGAAAAACAATTAGTCATCGATCCTGCTTTTTTTACTGCTCTCAAACAGCATCTACCTAAAATTAGCCATGTTGATATTTTGCTAGAGCGCGGTTGTTCTCAGAACGAACTAACTAAATTCCGTTACGATGTGATTCTGCATGTGGACGATAAACCAACTCCAACGGCGGATATCCCTTGGTTAAATTGGAACACACAAGAGGTGAGCATTTCTGACGTGCGCCAAATGTTGGAAGAAACTGCACCGCAATTTTTAGGTGTTGCCCATGTGCCCAATGCTCGCGTCATTGCAGACATTCAAATTGTGCAGTGGTTAACAAATAGTGAGTCACCGGAAACAGTGGGTGAAATGAAGCAGATTTTAAGCTACTTTGCAAGTCCGGGTGTGGAGCCAGAAGTGTTTTGGGCATTAGAAAAAGACTTGCCTTACTCAGTTGATATTACTTGGAATGATGTAGGTGAGTATGATGTGATCTTCAAGCGTTCTGACTTATTATTAAAATCTGTTTGCGTCAGTCTTAATCATAAATCTTCAACTTTTTCCCGTTCTTGGCGCGATTATGCGAACACTCCTTGGCAAGGAAGTTTAGCTCGTGAAAGAGTACCTCAACTGCGAGATTTTCTCAGAGAAAAACTTCCTGAATACATGGTGCCAACGACATTTATATTTTTAGACGCACTGCCTTTAACTCCTAATGGCAAAGTTAATCGTCGTGCCTTACCGTTACCAGAGAGTTATTCTACGGAAAACAATTTGTATGTACCTCCGGAAACGGAGTTAGAAGAGACTATTGCTAGTACATGGGAAAGAGTACTTGGTATTGAGAAAGTGAGTATTAATGATAATTTCTTTGATTTGGGCGGACATTCTTTATTGATTTCTCAGGTAAACGCACAACTACGAGAACAACTGCAACGCGATATTTCGGTGGTGGAAATGTTTCAATACCCTACTATTAGTTTGTTAGCAAAACATCTGAGTCATACACAGGAAGAGGAACCTTCTTTTAAAAAGTTGCAGAGTCGTTCTGAAAAACAAAAGTTGGCTTTAAATCGGCAGAAGCAAGGTTATAAATTACGGAAATAGATTTATATCGATTTTCTCTGAAGATGTGTTTTTTTGTTTTCGAGGGTGATTGATAATGATGACGGCAGAGTTATTAAAGAATAGTAGTGGCAATATTATTTTTAATGATACTGGGCAAGATATTATGGAATTGCCAGTAGCAAAGGTTTTGGAAGATTTCAAATCTTTTGGGATGCTGATGTTTCGAGGATTTGATGTCAATTATGAAAAGATGAAAGGGTTTGCTGAACAATTTAGTTCTACGTTTATGGGTCAATATAGTAGACCGATTGTTGATTTAAACAATCAGTTTATTACGTTAGTAGACTCAGGAATGCATTATATTGCTCCCCATTGTGAAAATGCGAATTCTCCTTTTAGACCTGATGTAGTTTGGTTTTGTTGTGCTGTGCCAGCAGCGGAGGGTGGTGAAACTTTATTTTGGGATGGTGTTGAAGTATGGAAAGCAATGAGCGCAGAGTTAAGAGCATTATTTGTTGGGCACAAAGTTCGGTATGTCCAAAAATTTATTGCTTCTCATTGGCAGCAGTTTTTAGGGGCAAGTGCGACGATTGATGATGTTAAGAAAATGCTGGAAGGTGTTGGAGGTTTAAGTTACAAAATAAACCAAGATGAGTCACTGATTTTAGAATACATTTGCTCTCCTGTGGTCAAGACTAAGTATGGCGAGCAAGAGGCGTTTGCTAATAGTATTATTTCGGAATATAGAAATCCTAGAGGAATCGTAACTTTTGCAAATGGCTCGGCAATTCCTGTGAAAGTTATCAATGAAATTCAGAAGATTATGGATAATTTGACTGGTTTGATTCCTTGGATGTCTGGAGATTTGGTGATGATTGATAATTCCAGATTTTTACATGGGCGCAAATCTTTTAATGATGGCCGTCGGAGAATTGTGACTTTACTGAGTGATATGAAAGTGAATAAATAATTCGTTGGTAGAGACGCCATTAATCGCGTTTTGATTCAGAGTTATGAATAACGAGCCGCAAAGGACGCATTCGCGTAGCGTCTCGTCAGAGAAGGACGCAAAGAAAGAAATTTTCATAAGTGCTGAATATTGACTAAGGAAAAGAAGGTCATGAGTAGGGTAGAAATGAGTGAATTAATAGAAGGGGTAGCTATTATCGGGATGGCGGGGCGTTTTCCTGGTGCGAAAAATATTGCAGAATTTTGGCAGAATTTACAATCTGGTGTGGAATCTATCTCTATTTTTACAGATGAGGAATTAGTATCTGCTGGAATTAATCCGGAGGTACTCAATGATAATAATTATATAAAATCAGGCTCTATATTAGAAGATATTGAATTATTTGATGCGGCATTTTTTGATTTTAATCCCAAGGAAGCTGAGGCTACTGACCCGCAGCATCGGGTGTTTCTAGAATGTGCTTGGGAAGCTCTCGAAAATGCTGGTTATGATTCGACTAGATGTGAAAGTCGGATTGGGGTTTATGCAGGTGCAAGCCAGAATAATTATTTAGCTTTTGATTTATCTACTGATAGTGTTGGTTCGGCAAAATGCTATCAAACTTCTATTGGCAATGATAAAGATTTTCTCACGACTCGTGTATCTTATAAATTAAATCTCACGGGACCGAGTTTAACTGTTCAAACGGCTTGTTCTACTTCCTTAGTTGCCGTTTCTCTTGCTTGCCAAAGTTTGTTGAATTATCAATGTGATATGGCTTTGGCGGGGGGAGTTTCTATTAATGTTCCCCACAAAACTGGCTATTTACATGAGCCAGGAGGAACTTTATCGCCTGATGGTCACTGCTATGCTTTTGATGCTAAAGCCCAGGGTATTACTATTGGTAATGGTGTAGGAATTGTTGTACTTAAGCGACTGAGTGAAGCGATCGCAGATGGTGATTGCATTCATGCTGTAATTAAAGGTGCGGCTATTAATAATGATGGTTCTGCAAAAGTCGGCTTTACGGCGCCGAGTGTAGATGGCCAAGCAGAGGCGATCGCGGAAGCAATGATGCTGGCGTCGGTTGAACCTGATACAATTAGCTACGTTGAGGCTCACGGTACTGGCACACCTCTAGGCGACCCCATCGAGATAGCTGCCCTCACGAAAGTTTTTCGCACCGGTACCGATAACAAGGGTTTCTGTGCCATTGGTTCTGTGAAAACCAATATCGGTCACCTCGATGCTACCGCCGGAGTTGCAGGGTTAATCAAAACTGTCCTCGCTCTCCAGCACAAGCAAATACCACCTAGCTTAAATTTTCAGCAACCAAACCCCCAAATTGATTTTGCTAATAGTCCGTTTTATGTAAATACAAAACTGACTGAATGGAAACAGGGAATAACCCGTCGGCGTGCTGGTGTTAGTTCTTTGGGTATGGGTGGCACCAATGCTCATGTAATTCTGGAAGAAGCGCCTGTTGGAGAAGCAAGAAAGCAGGGGAGAAACTATCAATTGTTGGTACTTTCTGCCAAAACTGAGTCGGCACTAGAAACTGCCACGCACAATTTAAGACAACATCTACAACAGCACCCAGAAATTAACTTTGAAGATTTGGCTTATACGTTACAAATCGGTCGCAGGCAGTTTAATTATCGTCGGATATTAGTATGTGAAAATAGGCAAGATGCGCTGGGTGCATTTCAAGAGCAAGTTTCCCAACGAGTTTTGACAGATTTTTCCCAAAATACCCATCCTGCTGTTGCTTTTATGTTTCCTGGACAGGGCGCTCAATATGTGGATATGGGTAAAGAACTTTACCAAAATGAGGCAATATTCCGCGATGAAGTAGACCGTTGTTGCTTAATTTTAAAACCGCATTTGGGTTTAGATTTACGTTCATTACTTTATCCTGGAGAAAAGGAAGTTGAAGCGACAGCCGCAGAAAAATTAAAACAGACTGATATCGCTCAAGCGGCACTATTTGTTATCGAATATGCTTTGGCTAAATTGTGGATATCTTGGGGTGTTTCTCCTAGTGCAATGATTGGTCATAGTATTGGGGAATATGTAGCAGCATGTCTGGCAAATGTGATGTCTATTAATGATGCTTTAGCTCTGGTTGCTATGCGTGGACGACTAATGCAAGAAATGTCACCAGGAGCTATGCTGGCGGTTTCATTACCAGAGGCAGAAGTTATTAGTTTACTCAATCAAAATTTGTCTTTAGCTGCCATCAATGCTCCTGGTTATTGTGTGGTTTCAGGAACTTATGCTGCTGTGGATGCACTTGAAGAAAAACTAACAGCTAAAGGCATAGAATCTCGCCGTTTGCATACTTCCCATGCCTTTCATTCTCAAATGATGGAACCGGTGAAGGAGCGATTCATTCAGGAAGTTCAAAAAATTAAATTAAATCCTCCCCAAATTCCTTTTATATCTAATGTTACGGGAACTTGGATGACAGCAGAACAAGCCACAGATGCAAATTATTGGGCTAGGCATTTACGCCAAGCAGTTAATTTTAGTGGCGGTATTTCCCAATTATTGCAAGATAAAAATCGTATTTTGTTGGAAGTGGGGCCAGGACGGACTTTATCTACATTTGCTAAAAAGTTAGTTCCATCAAACACTGGGGAAATAGTCTTGACTTCATTACGTCATCCCCAAGAACAAAAATCAGATGTTGCCTTTTTATTAAATGCATTAGCTCGTCTCTGGTTAGCTGGAGTTGAGATAAATTGGTCTGGCTTTTATGCTAATGAATTTCGTTGCCGAATTCCCTTGCCAACTTATCCGTTTGAACGGCAACGTTATTGGATTGAACGTGAAAAAAGTTCCCATGATTCGGTTGAAATAAATCATAAAAAGCCAAATATTTGCGATTGGTTTTATGTTCCTGCATGGAAACAAGCAATTTTATCTCCTGGGGAAAAGGGAAATAAAAAATTATGTTGGCTAGTTTTGGGAAATCCAGATAATTTTGGTAAACAAATTGTCAAATACTTAGAAAGTAGCGGTCATGATGTTATTAGTGTAGAAGCAAAAGAACAGTTTGTTCAAATTAGCGATCGCCAATTTCATCTGAATCCCCAGCAACCAGAACATTATGATACTTTAGTTACACAATTACAAGTATTAGGTAAAGTTCCCGACAGGATTATTCATTTGTGGAGTCTCACAGCAGACGAGCAAACACAACCAAGAAGAGAATATTTTCAACAGTGTCAAAATCTAGGTTTTTATAGTTTATTATTTCTGGCACAGTCTCTGGAAAAAGAAGATATTACTCAACCAATAAAGATTTTTGTCGTCACAAATAATATACATGACGTGACGGGTGTTGAAAACTTAAATCCAGAACAGGCAACTGCATTAGGAATGTGTAAAGTTATTCCCCAAGAGTATGCAAATATTACTTGCCGCAGCATAGATATTGGTAATATTAAAGAGAATATAGACCAACTAATAACAGAACTATTGCACGAGTCATCAGATTTGGTGATTGCTTACCGCAAACATCACCGTTGGATACAAACTTTTGAGCCAATTTCTGGGGATGATTCCATATCCAATAATCTTAAAGAATCTGGTGTATATCTAATTACTGGTGGTTTGGGTGGCATAGGTCTTGAACTGGCTGAATACCTGGCAAAAACAGTCAAAGCAAAGTTGATTTTGGTGGGAAGATCCTTTCTTCCCCAGCGACATGAATGGCAGCAATGGCTAACAACTCATGGCGAGACAGATGAAGTTAGCCGGAAGATATTGAAAATCCAGGAACTTGAAAAACTGGGTGCAGAAGTGATTGCAGAAAGCGCCGATATTGCCAATGAAACACAAATGCAAGCAGTGATTGATCAAAGTGGCGATCGCTTTGGTAAAATTAACGGAGTTATCCATGCAGCAGGCATCAAATTAGTTGGAACTGTTCGAGAAATAAATCGCAGTGAATGTGAAAAGCAACTGCAAGCAAATGGTCAGGGATTATTTGTTTTAGAAAAAGTTTTACAAGGAATAGAACTTGATTTTTGTGTATTGATATCTTCTTTATCATCAATGTTGGGTGCATTAGGTATGGCAGCTTACCCAGCAGCCCACCTATTTACTGATGCCTTTGTTTATAGACATAATCAAACAAATTCTACACCTTGGATAAGTGTTAATTGGGATAATTGGCTCACCAATCAATTAGCTGGGGAATTAGCTGGGAAACAAGAAACTGCCAATGATGTGTTCATGACAGCTAGGGAAGGAATAGAGGTATTTAAACGTGTTTTAAATCTAAAAAATCTGACCCAAGTAGTTGTTTCAACGACTAATTTACCAGCTAGAATCAGACACTGGGTTGGGCGTGAATTATTACAAAATCCCCAATCTTCGCTACCAGAAAATTCACCATCGCTTCATTCTAGACCAAATTTAGCCAATACTTATGTTGCTCCCAGAAATGAAACAGAGGAAATCATCGCTAATATTTGGCAAGAAGTTTTGGGATTTGAACAAGTAGGGATCTACGATAACTTTTTGGAGTTAGGAGGGGATTCTCTCCTCAGTATTCAAGTTACAGCTAGAGCAAATAAAGCGGGGTTACGTCTTAATAATCAACATTTATTTGAATACCCAACGGTTGCAGAATTAGCAGAAGTGGCAACCAGAACTCAGACAGTTTTCAGCGAACAAGGATTAGTACAAGGAGAAGTACCTTTAACACCTATTCAGCACTGGTTTTTTGAACAAAATTTAGTTGATAAACATCATTGGAACCAAGCTATTTTACTAGAACTACAACAGCCAATTGTTCCAGCTTTATTGACTCAAGCAATACAATATTTGCTCGGACATCATGATGCTTTGCGTTTACGTTATGTTGAAAATGAATTTGGAATTCAGCAAATTAATACTCCTCCTGACGAACTTCTGCCGTTTGTACAAATAGATTTGTCAGCAGTACCGAATTCTTTGCAAGAATCTGCTTTTGAATCAGCCGCTAACGAGTTGCAAGCATCTTTGAATCTTTTATCAGGCCCGCTTTTACAGGTTGCTCTTTTTGATTTGGGAACACAGCAACCTCAAAGATTATTAATTGTGATTCATCATTTAGTAGTTGATGTTGGTTCTTGGCGAATTTTACTTGATGATTTGGAAACAGCATATCAACAATTAAGTGCAGGTAAAGCAATTAAATTACCGCCCAAAACAACATCCTTTAAACAGTGGGCAGAACGGTTAATTAAATATGCCAAATCAACGGAGTTACAATGGGAAGAAGTGTATTGGTTGTCAGCTTCTCGTGAGTCGGTATCACCGTTACCAGTAGATTATTCAGCAGGAATAAATACTGTAGCATCAGCAGACACCATATCAATAACATTGAGTGTTGCAGAAACGCAAATACTACTAGAAGAAGTGACGGTGGCTTATCGAGTTCAAATGGAGGAAATTCTCTTATTTGCCTTAAGACAAGTAATTAGTAAATGGACAGGAATAGAATCATTGTTGGTTGATTTGGAGGGAAATGGTAGGGAAGTAATTTTTGATGATATAGATGTCAGTCGGACTGTGGGTTGGTTCACTAATATTGCTCCGGCATTTTTAGATTTAGAGGAAACTTATCAGCCAGGGGAAGGATTAAAATTAGTTAAAGAACAACTCCGAAATTTCCCAAATCAAGGTCTTGGTTATGGTGTGTTGCGATATTTGAGTGATGATGTAATCATTACTGAAAAAATACGTTTGTTACAACCAGCAGAAATTATTTTTCTCTACCTTGGCAACTTGGAAGAAACCTTACCAAAATCTTCTTTGTGGAACCTATCTGAAAAATCTTGTGGATGTGTTGTGAGTTTCCAAGGAAAGCGCAGTCATCTGTTAGAAATTAATGCTTTAATTGCTGATAATCAGTTAAAAATTGATTGGATTTATAGCACAAACATACATCGAAGAGAGACAGTTAAACAATTGATAGAAGAGTTTGGAGAAAAATTGCGATCGCTAATTAATAATTCTCAATCTTCGGCATTAGAAAATTACACTCCTTCTGACTTTACAGAATTTCAATCCAGCCAATGGAGTCAGGCAGATATTGATAGTATTTTGGCAAAAATTGATAAATATTAAAATTTTTATTAATATGAAAAATATTGCAGACTTTTATCCACTTTCACCAACGCAACAAGGCATATTATTTCATAGCCTTTATGCCCCAAACTCAGCAGTTTATTGCGAAGTTTTCAGTTGCAGTATCCAGGGAGAATTGAATATTTCAACATTCAAACAAGCTTGGGAAAAATTGCTAGAACGTCACCCGATTTTGCGAACATCTTTTGTTTGGGAAGGTTTAAAAGAACCTGCTCAAATTGTACATCAGGAAGTTAAGTTACCTTGGGAACAACAAGATTGGTGTGGAATTGAAAGTATTACCCAACAACAACGTATCGAAACTTTTTTAGCCGCAGAACAACAGCGCAGTTTTGATATTTCTCAAGCACCGTTAATGCGGCTAACTCTGATTCAATTAGCTGAAAATAACTATCAATTTGTTTGGAGTCAACATCACTTGTTGCTGGATGGGTGGTCTTCATCTTTAGTGATGAATGAAGTTTTTGTCCTTTACAAAGCATTTAGCCAGAATCAGAATTTGCAATTAAAAAAACCTCGTCCTTACCGAGATTATATAGCTTGGCTGCAACAACAGGATCTTTTCAAAAGTGAGACTTTCTGGCGAAAATATTTGCAAAAATTTACTGCAACTACCCCTTTAAATGTAGACTGCACCCCTAGTAATTTACCTGATGAAAATAAAGAATATAAACAACAACATATTAAACTATCAACAGCCGAAACATTAGCATTGCAGTCTTTTGCACGACAGCAGCAGCTAACTTTAAATACTTTAATACAGGGTACATGGGCTATTCTTTTGAGCCGTTACAGTGGGGAGAATGATATTGTTTTTGGAACTGTTGTTTCTGGTCGGGGTGGTTTAGCTGGAACTGAATCAATGGTGGGTGTGTTAATCAATACTTTACCAGTGCGAGTGCGTGTAAATCCAGAAGAATCTCTTGTCTCTTGGTTAAAGCAACTGCAACTACAACAAAATGAAACACGACAATATGAGCAATGTCCATTAATCAAAATTCAAAAATGCAGTGATATACCCGTTGGACAACCTCTGTTTGAAAGTATAGTTAATTTTCAGAATTACCCAACAGATTTTTCTAAATTACAACCAGTCAGCAATTTAAAAATATCTAATATTCGTAGTTTCATGCATCCTCATTATCCCCTTACCGTGTCCGTGAAGGTGGATTCAGAATTATTGTTAGAAATTTTCTATGAAAGTTATCGGTTTGAATCAAATACAATTACTCGAATGTTGAGGCACTTCCATACATTATTATTGGGAATGACAGCCAACCAACAACAGCGTCTGAAAGATTTGCCGTTGCTGACTGCACAAGAACGTCGCCAATTGTTGATAGATTGGAATAATACCGAAGTTAATTATCCTCAAATATGCATTCATCATTTATTTGAAACCCAGGTAGAAAAAACACCTGATGCAGTAGCAGTAGTATTTGGAAACGAACAATTAACCTATCAGGAACTCAACGCTAAAGCAAACAAACTCGCACATTATTTACAAAAACTGGGAGTAAAACCAGAAGTTTTAGTGGGCATTTGTGTAGAGCGTTCCCTGAATATGCTTATCGGATTATTAGGTATCCTGAAAGCAGGCGGAGCATATATTCCACTAGATCCTAGTTATCCTCAAGAGCGATTAGCATTTATTTTAGAAGATGCCCAAGTTCCAGTATTGCTAACTCAAACCTCCCTGTTAGAAACAATACCGCAACACAAAACTCAAGTTGTTTATTTAGATGGAGATTGGCAAAATATTGCCCAACAAAGTCAGGAAAATTTATTTTCAGAGCTAACTACTGATAACCTAGCTTATGTCATCTATACCTCTGGTTCCACAGGCAAACCGAAAGGCGTACAAATTTCCCACAGCGCTTTGAGTAACTTTTTGTATTCCATGAAAAAAACGCCAGGATTAACCGAAAACGATACTTTACTTGCGGTTACCACTTATTCTTTTGACATTGCAGCGTTAGAACTTTTTCTGCCAATTATAGTTGCTGGTCGTTTGGTAATTGCTAGTCGGGAAGTGGCCTCCGACGGAATTCAATTATCAGCAAAACTAACAGACTCAAAAGCAACAGTGATGCAAGGGACACCAGCAACTTGGCAACTACTTTTAACAGCAGGTTGGAGTGGAAATAATCAATTAAAAATTCTTTGTGGTGGAGAAGCTTTACCAGGATATTTAGCCAACCAATTATTACATCGGTGTGCTTCTTTATGGAATATGTATGGCCCTACAGAAACTACTATTTGGTCAGCAGCATCTGAGGTAAAAACTGATAGTAAGATTATACCGATTAGTTGTGCGATCGCTAATACACAACTTTACATTTTAGACCAATATAACCAGTTAGTTCCTATTGGTGTAGCAGGGGAATTGCATATCGGTGGCGATGGACTTGCACGAGGTTATTTTAACCGTCCTGACTTGACAGCAGAGAAATTTATCCCAAATCCATTTAGTAAAAAAGCTGGGCGTTTGTATAAAACAGGAGATTTAGTCCGCTATTTAGCGAATGGAGAAATAGAGTACATTGGTCGCATTGACCACCAAGTAAAAGTCCGTGGTTTTCGTATTGAACTAGGAGAAATTGAAGCACTTCTCACCCAGTATTCCGCAGTCCGAGAAGCCGTAGTTGTAGTACGCAAAGATTCCGTAGATTCTCAAAGAATAGTTGCTTATGTAGTTTCGGAAAACGAAAAAATATTAACTATTACTGAACTGCGTAGCTTTTTGGAATCAAAATTGCCAAGCTACATGCTGCCAACAAATTTTGTAATTCTAGAGGCACTTCCACTAACACCTAATGGAAAAGTTGACCGGAAAGCCCTACCTGCACTTGATACAGTACTTTCAGAATTTGAAGAAAACTTTGTTGCACCTGAAACCTCCATTGAAAAACAATTAGCCACGATTTGGATGGAAGTACTTGGTTTAGAAAAAATAGGAATAAACGACAATTTTTTTGAATTAGGCGGACACTCACTATTAGCAACTCAAGTGATATCCCGCATTAATAAAAATCTTGATGTCGAGTTACCGATACGCCAAATTTTTGAATTACCAACAATAGCAAAATTTGCCCAAAGTATCGAAGAAAAACAACTACTGGCTAAGTCATTACCACCAATAGAAAGAATTTCCAGAGACATAGAGTTACCATTATCTTTTGCTCAAAAAAGATTATGGTTTCTAGAACAATTGGAAAAGGGAAGTTCTACATATAATATGCCAGCTGCTGTTTATCTCAACGGACCTTTAGATATATATGCTTTAGAGCAAACTTTCCAAAAACTTTTACAGCGTCAAGAAGTACTACGCACTAGCTTTCAAAAAATAAATGGAAATCCTGTACAAGTAATTGCTTCATCTGTTTCTATCTCTATCCCAATCACAGATATAAGTGAAATTTCACCAGAAAAACAATCTTTTAAGGTGCAGCAGTCAATTTTAGAAGAAGCTCAACAATTTTTTGACTTAACTAAAAGTCCATTACTGCGAGTTAAATTATTGCGCTTGGGTGAAGAATCTTATGTATTACTGTTAGTAATGCACCATATTATTGCTGATGGCTGGTCAATTGGTATACTTATTCGGGAATTATCTACACTTTATGCAGCTTTTATCAAAAAAGCACCTTTATCTTTAGCAGAATTGCCAATTCAATATGCAGACTTCGCTTATTGGCAAAATCAATCGCTGCAAGGAGAAGTGATGGAGAAACATTTATCTTATTGGAAACAGCAACTTGCTAACTTACCTGTGTTGGAATTACCTACGGACTATCCCCGCCCTGAAATTCAAACTTTTCGCGGTACTAGACAACATCTAGAAATATCAAAAGAACTTGTTGAAGAAATTAAAGCATTAAGCCGTAAAGAAGGAGTCACTTTATTTATGACTCTAGTGGCAGCATTTAAAACCTTAATGCATTACTGCACGAAACAAGATGATATTGTTGTCGGTACTGATGTTGCTAACCGTAATTTTCCAGAAACAGAAAAGATTATTGGTTTCTTTGTTAATCAGCTAGTGTTACGTACAAACTTGAGAGGAAATCCAAGTTTTCAGGAATTATTAAAACGTGTTCGTGAGATAACATTGGCTGCTTACGAACATCAAGATATGCCATTTGACCAGTTAGTATTAGCTTTGAAACCAGAACGAGATTTGAGCCGTACACCTCTGTTTCAATCTAAATTTGTTCTCCAAAATGCCCCAACCTTGCCACTAGAACTCGAAGGCTTAGAGTTGAAAATTGTCGAAGATATTGACAATGGTACAGCTAAGTTTGATTTACTACTTACTATGTGGGAAACTGAACAAGGTTTGAGTGGTAGTTTGGAATATAGTACAGACTTATTTAATGCTACTGCGATCGCTAAATTTATTACAGATTATGAAATAATTTTGCGTGCTGTTGTTGCTCAACCTAATATTAAATTTACAGCGATAAAAGAAATATTGGCAGCAGCAGACAAACAAAGACAAGATGCAAAACAAGCAGAATTTAAACAAGCCCGTAGCCAAAAATTTAAAGCATTTAAATCGCAACCCAAACCCCAACTAATTAACTTATCTCCAGAAGAATTAATTACAGAATCCTTTTTGCAATGTGGAGGTAAACTTCCTTTAGTTATTTCCCCGAAATTCAGCGATTTTAATTTACCAATTTGGGCTGAAAATCATCAAGAATTCATTATCAATAACTTATTGAAATACGGAGGAATTTTATTTAGAGATTTCGCTGTTTCTCAAAAAGATGACTTTGAGCAATTTGTTAGCGCCGTATGTCCTCAATTAATGCCTTACATAGAATCTTCCACACCTCGTACTCAATTAAGCGAAAAAGTCTATACATCCACCGAATTTCCCGCCGACCAAACCATTGCTTTACATAATGAATCATCCTATGCCAATACCTATCCAATGAAGATATGGTTTTGTTGCATTGAACCCGCAAGCGAAGGAGGAGAAACTCCAATTGCTGATGTGAGAAAAGTATTTCAACGTATTCACCCTCGCATTAGAGAACGCTTTCAAGAAAAAGGATGGATGTTAGTTCGCAACTATGGCGATGGATTTGGTTTACCTTGGCAAAAAGTTTATCACACAGCAGACAAAGCCGTGATGGAAGAATATTGTCGTCATGCTTGTATTCAAGTCGAATGGAAAGATAACAATCGTTTAAGAACTCGTCAAATTCGTCCAGCCATAGCACAACATCCAAAAACAGATGAAACGGTTTGGTTTAATCATATTGTTTTTTGGCATGTATCGAGTTTACAAACACAATTTCGAGAAAAATTTCTCAGCGAATTTACACAAGAAGATTTACCATACAACACTTTTTATGGTGATGGTTCTCCCATTGAAGACTCAGTAATTGCAGAAATTCGTGAAGCTTATCAACAAGAAATGATTGCTTATCCTTGGCAGAAAGGAGATATATTAATGCTCGATAATATGTTGACAGCCCACGCACGTAATCCTTACTCTGGTTCCCGAAAAATTTTAACTGCAATGGGTGAGCCTTTTCAACATCATTTTTAAACAATTATTCAATCATCAACCCATACACTAACCTATTTCTCTCTGTGCCCTCTGCGTTTCTGCGGTAGCCTGCGGCAAGCCGCTGCGCGTCTACGTTAAAATCAACCAACTGTATCATGAATAATCAAGTAATTCACGGTTTTAAACTTTCGCCACAACAAAAACATTTATGGCTACTACAACAAAAACATAGTCTTGCCTATCGCTCATTTTGTGCAGTAGAAATTATAGGTAATTTAAATATTGAGGTGTTGAAAATTGCCTTAACAACTATTATCAATAGACATCAAATTCTTTGCACTACCTTTCATTGCTTGCCAGGAATGAATATTCCACTACAAGTAATTGAAAATGGCAGTGACTTATTAATACAAGAACACGATTTTAAAATATTCAAACCTGAAGAACAAAATAATGCTGTTGAATTATTAATAGAATCTACAAAACAGCAAAATTTTGATTTAGAAAAATCATCTTCATTACAAATATCTATAGCTACTGTGTCAGCATCTAAATATCTATTGCTATTAAATTTACCTGCTTTATACGCAGATGCAACCTCACTGAATAACTTATTAACAGAAATAAGTCGTGCTTATACTGGCAATCTACATGATGATGAACCAGTACAATACATCGTTTTTTCAGATTGGCAAAATGAATTATTAGAATTAGAAGAAGCAGAAATTGGCAGAAAATATTGGCAACAAAAAGATATTAAACATATTTTTAATTTGCAACTGCCCAATGAAAATTTATTGTCTAGTAAAACTGAATTTAAACCGCAAATTTTCACTCAGATAATTCCGCCTAAATTGACAGCAAAAATAAATGCGAGCGCCAAAAAACTCAATACTACTCAATCAGCATTATTACTAACATGTTGGCAAATACTACTATGGCGTTTGACCAATGTATCAAATATGGTTGTTGGTGTTAGCTGTGATGGTAGATCGGAAGAAGAACTCCAAGAAATGCTGGGATTACTTGCCAAATATCTACCAGTAGATTGTCACCTCCAAGGTAATTTAAAGTTTAGCGATGCTTTAGAGCAAATTACTTTGGTTCAAAACCAAGGAAATGAATGGCAAGATTGTTTTAACTGGGAATTAATATCAAAATTAGAAGATATATCTTTTTTACCCTTCTGTTTCGACTTCATTGAACAAAATCAGAAAATTTTGACTACAAATGCACTCACAGTTTCTCTAGTACAGCAATATGTTTGTTTTGATAGATTCAAAGTAAAATTATCGTTTGTACGAACAGAAAACTCTGTTTACGCTGAATGGTATTATGATTCAGAATTATTTTTACCAGAAGATATTGAAAGGCTATCAGGACAATTTTCTACTTTATTAGAAAGTGCAATTAATCGTCCTTATGCATTGCTCGGCGAATTAGAAATATTCAGCGACGATGAGCGTGAAAACCTATTAATTGAATTTAACAATACACAAACTGATTTACCAGCAAATAAGTGTTTTCATCAACTTTTTGTAGAACAAGTAGAACGCACACCAGATAACATTGCTGTTGTCTATAAAACTCAGCAACTTACCTACGAAGAATTAAATAATCGTGCTAATCAACTAGCTTATTATCTAGAAAAATTAGGTGTAAAACCGGATGTAATGGTAGGGATTTGTGTGGAGCGATCGCCTTTAATGTTAGTTGCACTTTTAGGCATATTAAAAGCTGGTGGTGCATACATACCAATTGACCCTAGCTATCCCTTAGAAAGAAAAGCTTTTATTCTCAAGGATTCTCAAATGCCAGTGCTGCTGACTCAACAGCATTTAATGGCAGATTTAGCAACAAATGAAATTAAAGTAGTTTGTATTGATAGTGATTGGCAAACTATAAATCAACAAAAAATTGATAACCCAATTACTACAACAACCCCATTAAATTTAGCTTATGTTATTTATACCTCTGGTTCCACTGGTAAACCTAAAGGAACTCTAATTCCACATTTAGGATTAGTTAATTACTTAAGTTGGGCTACTCAAAGATACGCAGTACAAGAAGGAGTAGGAACTTTAGTCCACTCACCTCTCGGTTTTGACTTAACAATCACTAGCCTTTTATCACCTTTATTAGTAGGTCGCACAGCAGAATTACTATCAGAAGAACAAGGTATTGAAGCACTTTCTCAAGCTTTAAAGAAAAGCTCGAATTTAAGTTTGGTGAAAATAACCCCCGCGCACTTGGATTTGCTGAAACAACAGTTATCCAAAGAAGAGATAGCAAATAAAACGAGAGCTTTTATTATTGGTGGAGAAAACTTATTAGCTGAAAGTATTACTTTTTGGCAAGATGTAGCACCAGATACGATATTAGTCAATGAATATGGCCCTACAGAAACAGTGGTAGGTTGCTGTATTTATGAAGTTCCAATGGGAAAACATACTTCAGGTTCCATACCCATTGGTAAGCCGATCGCTAATACTCAGTTGTATATTTTAGACGAATATTTGCAACCAGTACCAACAGGTGTAGCGGGTGAATTACACATTGGTGGAGTTGGATTAGCTAGGGGTTATTTAAATCAACCTGAATTAACCGCACTAAAATTTATTCCCAATCCCTTTAGTAAAAAAGAAGGCGATCGCCTTTACAAAACAGGTGATTTAGTTCGCTTTTTACCAAGTGGAGATATTGAGTATATTGGTAGAATTGATAATCAAATAAAAATCAGAGGTTTCCGTGTTGAATTAGGAGAAATTGAAGGAGTTATTAATCAACATCCATCAGTGTCTGCAAGTGTGGCGATCGTTCGAGAAGATCAACCAGGGAATCAAAATTTAATAGCTTATATAACTCTTCATCCAGATAAAACACTAACAATTTCTCAACTGAGGAGCTTCTTACAAAATAAATTGCTTGACCACATGATACCAACAGCGTTTATGATATTAGAAGCGTTTCCACTAACATCTAATGGCAAAGTAGACCGTCGAGCATTGCCAATGCCGGATGCTCTACGCCCAGAATTAGAAGTTGCTTATGTGATACCACAAACAGAAGTAGAAAAAACAATAGCCTCTGTTTGGCAAAAAGCTTTGAATCTTAAAAAAATAGGCATTCACGATAATTTCTTTGAAATTGGCGGTCATTCATTACTTTTAGTTACGGTTCATAGCCAATTGCAGGAAATGTTAAATGCAGAACTATCAACCCTTGATTTGTTTAGATATCCCACCATCAATTCTTTAGCAGAATATTTAAATTCATCTGCAAATCAAACCGTAGCTTTACAGGGAACTGATATCCAAACAGAGAAAATTTCAGCTGGTAAAGTCCAACAAAGAAAACGTTTGCAAAAGCTGAAATCATCTGAAAATAATTAAGGAATTTATCAACCATGAATATTCCAAGTGAAACATATTCTAATAACGGTTCAGAAATCGCAATTATCGGATTAACAGGAAGATTCCCTGGTGCCAAAAATTTGGATGAATTTTGGCATAATCTCCAAAACGGTGTAGAATCAATTTCTTTTTTTAGTGACGAAGAATTGCTGGCATCAGGAATAGATCCAGAACTTCTTAGTAATCCAAATTATGTCAAAGCTAATGCAGTTTTAGAAGATGCAGAACTTTTTGATGCTGCCTTTTTTGGCTTTAATCCTAGAGATGCAGAAATGACCGATCCTCAACACCGGATTTTTTTAGAGTGTGCTTGGGAAGCATTGGAAAACGCAGGGTATAATTCTGAAACCTATAATGGTTCCATAGGTGTTTTCGCTGGTTCTAACTTAAGCGGTTATTTACTAAATATTTATTTTAATCAAAATATTAGAAATTCAATAGACGAACATCAACTAACAATTGCTGCCGATAAAGATTACTTGGCTACACGTACTTCTTACAAACTGAATTTAACAGGCCCTAGTTATGCAGTTCAAACAGCTTGCTCAACTTCATTAGTGGCAGTACATTTAGCCTGTCAAAGCTTGCTCAATGGTGAATGTGATATTGCTTTGGTTGGCGGTGTTTCTATCGGCGCATCCAGAAAAGCTGGCTATTTATATAAAGAAGGAGGTATTAAATCTCCTGACGGACATTGCCGTGCTTTTGATGCTCAAGCACAGGGAACTGTGAGTGGAGAAGGTGTAGGAATTGTTGTTTTAAAAAGATTAGAGGATACCTTAAATGATGGAGATTTTATTCATGCCGTGATTAAAGGTTCTGCTATCAATAATGATGGTTCAAACAAAGTTAGCTACACAGCACCCCGGATAGAAGGTCAAGCTAAAGTTATCAAAATGGCTCACATTATTGCAGAAGTAAAACCAGAAACAATCACTTATATTGAAGCTCACGGAACGGGAACTTCCTTAGGAGATCCCATTGAAATTGCTGCACTAACGCAAGCGTTTCAAAACAGTACAAAAGAGAAAAATTTTTGTGCAATTGGTTCTCTAAAAACAAATATTGGGCATTTAGATGCAGCTGCTGGTGTTGCAGGTTTAATTAAAACAGTTTTAGCTCTCAAACACAAACAAATTCCTCCCAGCTTGCATTTTGAGAAACCAAATCCTCAAATTGATTTTGCCAACAGTCCTTTTTATGTGAACAATAAACTGTCTAATTGGAAAACAGACAAATATCCCAGACGTGCAGGAGTTAGTTCTTTTGGTATTGGCGGTACTAATGCCCATGTAATATTAGAAGAAGCTCCAGTTTGTGCAACTCAAGGAAGTGTTTCTCATCCCTGGCAGTTGTTAGCTATCTCTGCCAAAACTCCAACCGCTTTGGAATCTGCTACAAGTAATCTTGCTAATTATTTAGCACAGCATTCTCAGATTAATCTTGCTGATGTAGCTTATACTTTGCAAGTTGGTCGCCGGAATTTTAATCATCGTCGAGTGTTGTTGTGTAAAGACATTTCAGATGCCATAAAAACACTAACAACACCAAATCATCAAGGGGTTTTAAACAATTTTTCAGAAACCCGTAACCATTCAATTGTGTTTATGTTTCCCGGACAGGGAGCGCAGTATGTAAATATGGGACGGGAATTATATGAAACGGAAGCTATTTTTCGGCAACAAGTTGATGATTGCTGTGAATTATTAAAACCACATTTAAAGTTAGACCTGAAAGAGATACTTTACCCTGCAATATTAGAAACTACAGAAGAAAAACTCCAACAAACTTCCTTAACGCAACCTGCATTATTTGTAATTGAATATGCCCTGGCTAAACTTTGGATGGCGTGGGGCGTGCATCCGCAAGCAATGATTGGTCACAGCATCGGCGAATATGTAGCGGCTTGTATTTCCGGTATTTTTTCTGTAGAAGAAGCACTGATTTTAGTCGCAATTCGCGGAGAATTAATGCAAAAACTCGAATCTGGGTCGATGCTTTCTGTTTCGATTTCTGCTGAAGAAATACAACCAATGTTGGGTTCAGAACTTTCTTTAGCAGCTAGCAATGCACCATCTCTTTGTGTGGTTTCTGGTACTACAAATGCCATAGAAACATTACAAAATAAATTGACTGAGCAAGGTATAGATTGTCGCCATTTGCATACATCTCATGCTTTTCATTCCCAGATGATGGAGCCGATTTTAGAGCCATTTGTGCGACATGTTAGAGAAGTAAATTTGAAACCACCTCAAATTCCTTTTGTTTCTAATGTTACCGGAACTTGGATTACAGCAGAGCAAGCAACTGATCCTGACTACTATGCTCAACATTTACGGCAAGCGGTATTGTTTAATGAAGGAATCGCCGAACTGTTACAACAACCAGAAAGAATACTTTTAGAAGTCGGTCCAGGACGCACATTAACTACCCTAGCCAAACGACAGTTAGCTTCACAAACTATGGTGCTAACTTCCCTGCGACATCCCCAAGAGCAAGTTTCTGATGTGGCATTTTTGCTTAATACTCTCTCTCGTCTTTGGCTATCAGGATTATCAATAAATTGGGCAGGGTTTTATGCTCACGAACAACGCAGACATATTCCTCTGCCTACCTATCCTTTTGAACGTCAACGTTATTGGATTGAGGCTAATTCTGAAACTGCGTTATCAACATTATCGCCAAAATCATTAGCTAAAAAACTAAATGTTGCCGATTGGTTTTATATCCCAATATGGAAACAATCTACACCAATTGGATTGTTTGAAGTCACTGAAAAAAATACTTCCTGGTTAATTTTTGTCGATGAATATGGAGTTGGAAGCGCAGTTGCTAAACAACTCGAACAACAAAGCCAAAATGTAGTTCAAGTTAAGATTGCAGATAAATTTTCGCAAATAGACAAATATACATATACTATTAATCCCCAGCAAATAAATGACTACAATACTTTATTGGAAGTACTGCAAAAACAGAGTTTTATTCCAAATGCATTAGCTCATTTTTGGAGCCTGACACCAAATGATACTTTACCAACTTTTGAAACTTGCCAGAATCTCGGTTTTTGGAGTTTGTTGTTTTTGACCCAGGCATTAGGAAAGCAAAATATCAGCAATTCTCTGAAGTTAAAGGTTGTCACTAATAATGTATATAATGTCGTCGGTGACGAAAATTTATGCCCAGAAAAAGCAACGATATTAGGGGCTTGTAAGGTAATTCCCAAAGAATATCCAAATATTAGTTCGTGTCTAATTGATGTAGTCATTCCTGCGTCTAAAATTTCACCTACACAAAAACTTTTAGATTATCTGATTACAGAATTAACAACGCAGCAAACCGAAAATATAGTTGCCTATCGTGGATATCATCGCTGGATTCCAATCTTTGAAAATGTCCGTCTAGATGAAAATATCCCAGGAAAAACTAAGTTAAAACAAGCAGGAGTTTACTTAATTACTGGTGGACTTGGCGGCATAGGTTTAGTGCTAGCGGAACATTTAGCGAAGACAGTACAAGCTAAATTAATTTTAATTGGTAGAAAGGGATTACCAAAGCGATCGCAATGGCAACAATGGGTAGAAACTCATGATACTCAAGATAGTGTTAGCCGCAAGATCGAAAAAATGCTGGCACTTGAAAAATTGGGGTCAGAAGTTGAGATTAAAAGTGCCGATGTTGCCAGCTACGAAGAAATGCACCTAGCTATTACTGAAGCTTTAGAAAAATTTGGTCAAATCAATGGTGTCATCCATGCAGCCGGTATTGCTGGCGGTGGCATGATTCAACTCAAAACAGAGGATATAGCAAACAGCGTTTTAGCACCAAAAGTCAAGGGCACATTAGTTTTAGAGGAAATTTTTAAATCAAAAAATATTACTTTAGATTTCTTGGTGCTTTGTTCATCCCAAAGCTCTATTTTGAGTGAATTTGGGCAAGTAGATTATTGCGCTGCTAATGCATTTCTCGACGTTTATGCAGATTATCGTACTTCTCAATGTGACCAATTTACAGTAGCAATCAACTGGGATACTTGGCAAGAAGTAGGGATGGCAGTAGAGGTAACACTACCGGAACAATTAAAGCTGCAACGTGAAGAAGAAATCAAAAAAGGAATACTACCTCAAGAAGGTGCTGAAGCTTTTAATCGCATTTTGTTAAGTAATTTGCCTCGTGTTATTGTCTCAACCCAAGACTTTCAACAAGTAATTGAACAGAACAATTCTTTCAATTATCTAGACCAAGATTTAGGGCTTTTATCAGAGACATCAAAAACAAATTCTGCTCAACTCAGCCATCCCCGTCCAAACTTAGCAAATGCTTATATTGCCCCTCGCAACGAAGTTGAGCAGACTCTTACTAACATTTGGCAACAATTTCTCGGAATTGAAAAAATCGGTATTTATGACAATTTTTTTGAATTGGCAGGAGATTCTATTATTACAATTCAAATTGTTGCTAAGGCTAACCAATTAGGTTTAAAGCTAACTTCTCAGCAAATGTTTCTGCATCAGACTATTGCTGAATTAGTAACAGCAGCAGATTTAATTGAAACTAACCAAACTAAATATAATTCTGAAGATGGAGAAGTTAAGCTTACACCAATTCAGCATCGTTTATTTGCTGAGAATCAGTCAAATCTAAATTCATTGAAACAGTCTTTATTGCTTGAAATCCAACAAATATGCAACCCCCAACTATTACAAAAGGCGGTAAGATATGTAATTGAATACCACGATGTATTTCATCTACATTTTATTCAAAAAGAATCTGGTTGGCAGCAAATTAAAACTCAAAATAATGATATAATAGTGTACGAGCATGTGAATTTATCTTCAGTTTCAGAAAATGAACAAAAACATGCTTTTGAGTCAGCGATCGCAGAACTAAAAAGTAGCTTCAATTTAAGTGAAAGTCCACTAGTAAAGGTTGCTTTTATTGAATTGCGATCGCCGCAAAATAGCTACTTACTAATTAGTATCAACCATCTTTTAGTAGATGCTGTTTCTTGGCAGATTTTGTTAGAAGATTTACAAATAGCTTACCAGCAACTGAGCCAAGACAAAGCAGTATATTTATCTGATCAAACCGCTTCCTTCAAGCAGTGGTCGCAGTGTATCCAAGAGTATGCTCAGACTTCAGAAATGATGCAGGAACAAGACTACTGGCTAACAAAAACCCAAACACCTTTTTGCAGCCTACCTGTTGATTATTGTGCAAATGAAAATACAGTAGCTAACGCTGATATTGTATCAATTTCTCTAGATAAAAAAGCAACTCAAACCTTATTAAAAAATGTCAATAAGGCTTATAACACCCAAATAAATGATGTTCTACTAACAGCCTTAGTCCAAGCTTTCGCAAAATGGACAGGAGAACAGCAACTATGGGTAGATGTTCAAGATAATGGTCGAAATATCATCTTTAAAGATTTCAACGATGTATCCTTTTCTCGTACAGTTGGTTTATTAACAACTCGCTTTCCAGTGATTTTAGATATCACACAATCTAAGGATTTAGGAAGTGCATTAATAGCAGTTAAAGAGTATTTACGGAGCGTTCCTAATAAAGGTATTGGATACGATATACTGCGCTATGTCAGCAGTAATTCAGAAATAAATTCCCAGATCAAATATTTTCCCCAACCCCAGGTAAGTTTTAATTATTTAGGTAGTTTTGACTCTGTAATATCGCACTCATCTTTATTTGACTTAACTACTCAGTCTTTAAAACTCAGTCAAAATCCAAGTAAAAATCGAATTTATTTACTAGAAATTAACGGAATTATTCTTCAAGACCAACTGCAATTTAATTGGATTTATAGCACAGCAGTTCATCGTCGAGCAACAATTGAAACTCTAGCCAATAGTTTCATAGAAGCTATAGGAAGTATTATTGACCATTGTCAGTCTTTGTCAGCAGAAAAATATACACCTTCTGACTTTCCCAGAGCTAACTTGACTCAACAAGACTTAGATAAATTTTTGGCAAAAATTAACCGATTAGGTGAGAAAAAAGCACAATGAACGTAGAAAATGTAGAGGATATCTATGAACTTACACCCGTACAAAAGGGGATGCTTTTCCACTGTTTGTATGCGAAAGAATCAGCATTATATTTCTTTCACCATACCTTAACTTTACATGGGCATCCAAATATAGAGGCTTTTGAACAAGCATGGCAACAAGTAGTAGATAGACATACTATTTTGCGTACAGGATTTTATTGGGAAGACATTGATAATCCATTACAAGTTGTCTATAAACAAGTAAAAATTAGCTTAAATCAATATGATTGGCGTAGTGTTGAGCCAGCAGAACAACAAGAGCGACTGCAAGCATTTATGGAAAGCGATCGCCAATTATGTTTTGACTTTTCGCAACCATGTTTAATGCGTCTATTTCTAATTCGCCTTGCTGATGATTGCTATGAATTTATTTGGAGCAATCACCATATAATTATAGATGGCTGGACAACTCCAATAATCTTAGAAGAATGCTTACAAATTTACGCAGCACTTTGTGAATCTCAAGAGGTTAACTTACCACCAGCCCGCCCTTTTAGAAATTATATCGACTGGTTACAGCAACAAAACATAGCTAAAACCGAAAGTTATTGGCGCCAATCATTACAAGGAGTAAAAGCACCAACTCCTCTAACTTATATAGAAAATAATCAATTACCTAACCAAAAAGAAAGGTATGATGAAGAGAAAATTCAACTATCAGAAGCAACTACAAAAGCGCTGCTATCTTTTGCTACCAAAAATCGTCTGACTCTTGCTACATTAGTTCATGGAATCTGGTCTATTTTGCTGGCTCGTTACACTTGTCGTGACAACATCATCTATGGATGTACTGTTACAGGAAGACCAGTAGATTTAGCCGAAGTAAATTCAATGGTTGGTATGTTTATAAATACCTTACCAATTAATGTCAAGTTAAATACTAATCAACAATTATTATCATGGCTACAAGATTTTCAAACCCAATTAGTAGAAGCACGTCATCATGAATATACTCCACTAACTCAAATTCAAGGCTGGAGTGAAGTCCCCCGAAATTTACCTTTCTTTGAAACAATCGTTGTGGTTGAGAATCTTCCAGTCAGTCAATTTGTGAGAAATTGGAAAGGAAATATAGAATTTGAACCGACTGGAACTTATTACAGAAACAACTATCCTTTGAATTTAGTTATCTATCCAGAATCGGAAATTGTAGTAGCAATTTCTTATGATGCTTCTAGATTTGATATTGCTACAGTTACTGGGATAATTAGAGATTTTCAACTATTGCTACGAGAAATAATCAATAATCCTAATATTCCAATCAATAAATTATCACTTGCGACACCACAACAACAGCAGATATCAACAGATTTAGAAAAAGAAGCTTCATTTGATTGGGAATTAGCTACAACATTTTAAAGGACTAAAGTATGATTGTTTCATCTGCAATAGAAAGAAGATATCAACTCTCAAGTGAAGAATTCAAAAGAAATTATGTTGAACTAGGCAAGCCCGTCATAATTTCTGGCGTAGTTTCTCAGTGGGGCGGATTTGATAAATGGTCTTTAAAATACTTCAAAACTTTATCTCCTGGTCTAAATATTTATGCCAAAAAATTTAGTAACAAGGAAATTGAAATATGTCGTTTGACAATGAAAAAATATATAGAATTAATAGAAAATTATGAAAAAGATCCTAAAAATCATCCTTTACCACCATATTGTCATGACCTACCTTTATTTAGCTTAATACCTTCTTTAGTAGAAGATGCCCAACCATTTCCGTTTGAATATTTACCAAAATGGTATTGGTATAAGTGGTGGCGTTACTGCCAGTTTTTCTTAGGTTCTTCTAATAGTATTACACCGCTACATTTTGATTGCCTTCTAACTAACAATATTTTTTTTCAAATTGTCGGGCGCAAACAATTTACCATCCTATTACCTGAGGACGCCAAATATTGTTATCGCCAAGGTTGGAGATGGTTTCTTGTGAATCCAGAAAATCCAGATTTGCATATATATCCCGACTACAAAAATGCCCGACCAATTAAATTTATTGTCAACCCTGGAGAGATTTTATATATGCCTCCTGGAACACTGCATCATGTTAGGAGCTTAGATATGTCAATTTCTTTTAATATCGATTGGCATACTCAAAAAAGTTCGCTGAGTGCCCTAGCAGCTATTAAAAAAGGGATGCCAGTTCAAAATTTATACTATAACTGGTTGTTAACGATGGGCTTAGTATTTAAGGTACCTCCTCAGATAATTTTTAAATTTTATAAATCTTATCTCAATTATGTTTCTTGAAAAGTACACGTTTGGTTTGTAATTCAAATCCCAAAATCTCATGAATATATTTGAAAAGCGTGAATCCAACGTCAGAACTTATTGCCATAATTTTCCGGATATTTTTCATAGAGCTAAAGGTTCTATAATTTATTCGGAATCAGGAAAAGAATATATTGATTTTTTTGCTGGAGCAGGAGCTTTAAATTATGGGCATAACCATGACTATATCAAACAAAGAGTTATTTCATATTTAGATGCAGATGGCATTGCACACGGTCTGGATATGTATACTTGCGCTAAAGAAAAGTTTTTAGCGAAGTTTGATGAGGTAGTACTCAGTTCCAAAAAACTAGATTATCGCATTCAATTTTGCGGTCCCACAGGAACAAATGCAGTAGAAGCAGCTTTAAAGTTAGCGAGAAAAGTTAAACAAAGATCTGGTATATTCTCCTTCATGGGAGCGTATCATGGAATGACTTTGGGCAGTTTATCAATTAGTGGTAATATTGGAATTCGAGCAGGCGCAATTGGGACATCAAGTAATGTCACATTTATGCCTTATCCTTATGGATTTATGGAAAGTTTTGACACAATAGAATATATAGAATCAGTTTTAAATGATGTTAATTCTGGAATTGAAAAACCAGCAGCAATCATCTTTGAAACAGTGCAAGCAGAAGGTGGAGTTATTGTCGCTCCCATTGACTGGATGCAAAGATTAAGAAAGTTGTGTGATGAGAATGATATTTTATTAATCTGCGATGATATTCAAGTCGGCTGTGGTCGAACTGGGTCTTTCTTTTCTTTTGAAAGAGCAGATATAGTTCCCGATATGGTAATACTCTCTAAATCAATTAGTGGGTATGGATTTCCCATGTCGCTATTATTAATTAAACCAGAGTTGGATATCTGGGAACCGGGCGAACATAACGGTACTTTTAGAGGTAATCAACTAGCATTTATTGGAGCAACAGCGGCTTTGGAGTATAGAGAAAGTTATGATTTTGAACAGGATGTGAAATCCAAAGAGCTTTTTTTGAAAGATTTTCTCACTCAAGAAATAGCATCAATTAGTGAAAAAATTGCCATTCGGGGAATTGGAATGATTTGGGGAATTGATGTCAAAAATTTTAGCGATCGCACTTTATCTCAGCGGATTACATCGCGTTGTTTTGAGTTAGGATTAATCATTGAAAAAGCAGGTAGAAACGATAGCGTCATTAAAATTCTGCCGCCTTTAATAATCGATATGTCTAGCTTGCAAAAGGGTTGTTCAATTATCAAATCAGCCTTTGATGATTGTATATCAAAATAGATTTACATACTAATTAATTTGTTGAGAAATTGATGATTGGGGAAAAATTATGGGTATACATTTACAATCGCGTGACACATTTTCTGAAAAAATCTATTGGATAAACAAACTGTCTGGAGAATTAGCAGAAACAAATCTGATGCTGGATTATGTCAGACCTTTATTTCCTAGTGGTCAGAAAAAATCTCTAAGCTTTGATTTATCAAATGATTTATCTCAAGCAATCATTAAGCTTGGTAAAGGTTCTTATTTTTCAATTTACTTGATACTTGTATCTGCCTTCAAGATATTGCTGCCAAAATATACGCGAAATAACGATGTGATTATTGGCATACCAGTATATGAAAAAATTAAAACAAATGACGTAAACAGCAAAGTAATTCCTTTGCGTACTCAAGTTACATCTCACCTTTCGTTCCAAGATTTTGTTTTACAAGTCAAAGATGCTACCATAGCTGCTTACACTCATCAAAACTATGATTTTAATCAATTAATTAAATTATTAGAAATACCAGCAACTCCTAATCGGTGTCCAATTTTTGACATTGTAGTTTTACTAGAAAATATTCATAGCACAAAGAATTTACATCAACTCAATAATGACATCACAATTTCTTTTAGAGTCAACGGAGAAAATATTAGTGCTGATATAGAATATAGCGAACATTTGTTTCAAGATGAAAATATTAAATTGATGAGTAGTTATTACATCAATGTCCTAAAAAACTGTCTGAACAAAGTTAATGTTCAAATTTCTGATGTTGTTTTCTTGCAAAATTTTGATAAATATACGTTGTTAAAACAATTTAATAATAATAGCCAAGAATATCCAATATCTCAAACCATCAATAAATTATTTGAAAAGCAAGTATTCCAGACTCCAAACAACATAGCTGTAGTTCACGAACAAACCAAATTAACTTATCAAGAACTAAATGATCAAGCTAATCAGCTAGCTCGATTATTGCGAAAATTAGGAATTGCCAAAGGAGAGTTTGTAGGCATTTTTAAAGATCGGGATATTAATTTCTTGATTGCTATCCTGGCTATTTATAAGGCGGGTGGAGCTTATGTACCCATTGATAGTACTTACCCACCGAATCGAATTAAATATATGTTATCTAATAGCGAAGTGAGATTTATATTCACAGATGATTCGCTATTAAATGTTTTATCAAATTTAGCAGCAGATGGTTCCCAGCTATCATCTATTATTTGTTTAGATAGCTTGATTAATAATCAAAAATTGACTGGCGATCGCGCCGATTTAAAGATATATAATAAATTAGATTTTGCACAATTATCTCATGATAATATAGAACCTATCAATGATCCTGCTGACCCAGCTTATATGCTCTATACTTCTGGGTCTACAGGATTACCAAAAGGAGCAATTGTCAGACATGATGGTGCAATTAATCATATTTATGCCCAATTCGATGAATTGCATCTGACTGAAGAATTTTGTTTTCTGCAAAGCGCTCCTTCTTCCACAGATATCTCCGTCTGGCAATTTTTAGCACCCCTTTTAATTGGTGGTAAAACAGTAATAGTAGATGTAGAAACCGTTGGAATTCCTGATAAATTATTTAAGGCACTGAAATTAGAAAAAATTACAGTTGTTGAATTAGTACCAGCATTATTTGGCGGCTTACTTGAATATACTTCCCAGCTAGGAATTCCCGAAAGAGAATTACCCGATTTGAAATGGATGATGGTTGTAGGAGAACCAGTATCAGTAAGTTGGGTAAATAAGTGGCTTCAAATATATCCTGAAATCAAAATTGTTAACGCTTACGGCCCTACCGAAGCTGCTGATGATATTACTCAATTTATTGTTAATCAGCCTTTTGCTGAAAATCAGCGAACAGTACCAATTGGTAAACCATTAGCCAACTTGAATCTCTACATTCTCGATGAGCAAATGCAACTATTACCTATTGGCGCTCCTGGAGAAATTTGTGTATCCGGAATTGGTGTAGGTCAAGGGTATTGGAAGAATGAAGAAAAAACTAATTTAAATTTTGTTCCTAATCCGTTTCCAGATGATAGAAAAAAGTTACCACAAAACCGCCAGGATTTAATTTATAAAACTGGAGATTTAGGCAGATGGCTAGCTGATGGAAATCTGGAATTTTTGGGACGTATTGACCATCAAGTAAAAATTCGTGGTTTCAGAGTTGAACTTGGGGAAATCGAAACGTTTTTAAATCAGCATCCCAATGTACGTGAAAATGTAGTCATAGTTCAAGAAGATGACCCTGGTAACTTACTAATTGTTGCCTATGTAGTTGCCAAGACACAACCAGTTCCTAGTATTAGTGAATTGCGTAGTTTTTTAAAAGAAAAGTTACCTGACCACATGTTACCTTCTGCCTTTGTGATGCTAGAAAATCTCCCCTTAGCACCTAGCGGAAAGGTAGACAGGAAAGCTCTACCAAAACCAGATAATCTTCGCCCAGTA
>VFQR01000485.1_pt1 | contig 53722 bp, 44 predicted proteins | sample 3512321 | NCBI WGS metagenome assembly VFQR01 (sample SAMN10412374, study PRJNA504923) | tailings metagenome | isolation source: Relicate 3 Philex TSF1 revegetated site | place: Philippines: Tuba, Benguet | collected 2017-08-29 | reverse complement strand
CCTTTCTGTTAGCGCGTACCTTCTACGCAGAAGGTTCATTGGGTTGGGTGATCAGTAGAAAACGATTCTACTTTTCGAGATTGGCAGCCTTGAAAATAGAAGCCCAGGTGATTCGCCTGCAGCCCCTGTGGATCATTGTTGAATCCAGTTTCTGACTGCTGATCATCCTGTCGATTGTTCGCTTACTGACGTTTAGGAACTGTGCAGCTTGCGTTCTGGTTGCCAACTCGCCTTTAGGTTTCGCAGTTCTCATTTGCTATCCCCTTGACGTGGTTGCGATGGGAGAACTTTACCCGCATTTTCGAGGAAGAAAAGTCGTCTTCACCTGTCGTCGCCTGTCTCGAAACGCCTGAAGTCGTGAGCGGACGTAAGAGGTCATGAGCGGACGCCAGAAAACTTTCAAGAAAATAAAAATTCTTTTCTCACTCGTTGCTTTGAAACGAAAAACGCCTTCAGGCTGTCGATTCCCTAAAGGCGTTCTGTGTTAGCGAATGTGTTAGCCAGAAGTTTCTTTTGAGCCTGAATACTGAAACTCGATTCTTCGAATTCAAGCTGGTTTGTCTCTGGATGTCATCTTGTGGCACTGGTGGCAAGTTTTCGTAAAGCGTAGGTCGCTGGTTCGAATCCAGTTGGAGGCTCTTTTTTACTTCTTTCGTTTGTCACATGGATTACGAACGTGACGCAAGATTTCGCCTGCCTGCCATTGCAGGCAGGCCTTAATTCTTTTTCCGCCTGATCATTCCCGGTTAACTGCAGGATGATCGATCGCCTGGCGAGAGCCGCCCGCAACGCCCTGATGGCCAGTCAGTGCCAATTCGGGAGGCGACCCCCGTTTCCTAGGGCTCATGTCAATCGCCTGCGAAAAGCCCCCCAGAATTCAATGGTGTGTTAAGGGCCAGTCAGCCATGCTTGCTCCGAACCGCATGCATGGCACTTAACGCACTGCTCGATCCTTATAGCCACACGACGGCATCTTCAGGGGCAGATGGGACGTCCATCCGGGAAGAGCATGCTGATACTGGTACGCTCGTGGATCGAGCGAATGGCTTCGGCAAACAGTGGTGCGACAGTCACGACCTGAACATTCGGCGGAAGCGGATCGAATGAGTTCTCGATGGTATCCGTCACGAACATTGACTTGATCTGACTTTGTGCAATCCGCTCACTGGCCCCTTTCGAAAGGACGGCATGAGTCACAGCGGCATAAACATCTCGTGCGCCCCGCTTCTTTAATGTCTCGGCCATCGCGATCAAAGAGCGACCTGTGATCGTCAAATCATCAACGAGCAGCACATTACGATCCTTGACATCACCGATTACCTCCAGCACCTCCACCGTTTCAGAGTGGTCTGTCCGCTGTTTGTTACCGATGACCACCGGTGTCCCCAGCAGATTGGCGTAAGCGGCAGCACCTTTCGCAAAGCCGACATCCGGGCTGCACACCACAAGATCTGGAATCTGCAACCGGCGGACATGTTCAGCCAGTACCTGCCGACCATAAAGATGATCAACAGGAACACGAAAGAACCCCTGAATTTGCGGGCTGTGTAAATCCATGGTGAGAACACGATCTGCACCAGCCGCTTCAATGGCGTCGGCACAAACACGAGCTCTGATCGAGACGCGAGGTTCGTCTTTTTTGTCGCCTTGCGCATAACTGAAAAAAGGAATCACAGCCGTGATGTTCTGAGCACTGGCCCGGCGGAGTGCATCAATCCAGAAGAGCAGTTCCATGAAGTTGTCGTTTACCGGAAAATGACACCCTTGAATGATATAGGCATCTTTCCCGCGGACATTTTCCTTAATGCGGACGAAGACGTTTCCCTCACTGAAAATATGAGCCCGGCAAGGAGTCAGACTGACTCCCAGAGCCGTGGCCACATGCTGAGCCAGCAAGGGATTGGCAGTTCCTGAAAGGATCGCCAGATCGCCTTGAGGAGCCTGAAAGGGAATGGGGCGAGGACCTTCGAAAGTCGTTCGAGGAGTCTCCATGATCTCGCTTTTCTTCCTGCCGTCGATTTGATGATCAACAAAAGGGTCTGAAATCGAACACAATTTGAAACGATGAGTTGTTGATACCTAAGCCATTTTCGCTCGCAGATACTTTCCAGGAGATCACAGCGAAGTGTTGAGGCGGAGACATGCTTGCTCAGAGCTGCAAGCATGGCACAAAGGCTGCGGCAAGCATGGCACGCAAAGCGCTGTTCAAACCTGGAATCCGTATGACTGGGTTCTGAGTGACAATGGTTAAATATCGAGATCTTTGACATCCAGCGCATGCTTCTCGATGAATTCCCGGCGAGGTTCCACCTGGTCGCCCATCAGGACGCGGAACATTTCATCAGCCGCCGCAGCATCGTCCATACGAACCTGCAGAAGCGTGCGGGCTGAGGGTTCCATACTGGTTTCCCAGAGTTCTTCGGGATCCATTTCGCCCAGCCCCTTAAAGCGGGTGACTGTCAGACCATCTTCGCCGAGAGCACGCAGTTTTTCGAGAAGTTCCCGGAGGCTTTGCAGTTTGAGAACGGACTTTTCCTGTTCAATGCGGAAGGGGAAGACCAGTTCGCCATCGCGCATACCAGCCGGAATAAGGTGCCGGAACTGAATTCCAATGCCCCTGAGATCAGAGAGCACATCGTTCAGCGTGCGGATCTCGTGAAGGTCTGTCAGTTGAGCAGCACCTTCCACGAGCTTGGTCGTCTCTGCAGGGACAGGCTGAGCATCGCTGTTAGCCATATTCAGTTCGCTGCCGCGACGAGCCGCTTCGGATTGCAGGAATGCTTCCACTTCTTCGCGAGCATGGAACCAGTGATCGGTTCGTGAAATCGTGACCCGATACTGCGGGAGCTTGAAATTTGCATTGAGCAGCGGTTCGAGAGATTTCAAAGAAATTCCCCGTCGCTCAAGAAGTTCGACAGGTTCGGCCAGCCGCCGCATGAGATTCACGACGTGTCTGAGCGATTCGCCCTCAAAGGTGAAGCCATCATTCGGGTCAACGAGCCGGGTGCCGTTCATCCCGAGTTCGATAAGCTCCGTCATCATCATGTCGTGTGTCTGCACATAACGAGTCTTATTTTTCTGAATGACTCGATAAAGAGGTGGCTGGGCAATGTAGATGCAACCATGCTCCACAAGCGCCCGCATGTGGCGGAACAGAAACGTGAGCAGCAGCGTCCGGATATGGCTGCCATCGACGTCGGCGTCAGTCATCAGAATGATCTTGCCGTACCGCCGCTTGGTGACATCCTCCAGTTCCGCCATCGGTGGGATTCCGACGGCTTTGAACAGGTTGGCAATTTCTGCATTGTCGAGAATCTTGACGAGTTGGGCTTTCTCGACGTTCAGGATCTTACCACGCAGTGGTAGAATGGCTTGCGTGTTGGAGTCGCGGCCGGTATCTGCAGAACCACCGGCTGAGTCCCCTTCCACAAGGTACAGCTCGGTGATGTCGAGTTCCCGACTGCGGCAATCGCGCAGCTTTTCGGGCAGGCCTCCGGAAGTCAAAGCCCCCTTGCGGCGTACCATTTCGCGGGACTTGCGGGCAGCTTCGCGGGCTTCAGCCGCCATCGCACCCTTCTGGCAGATCTTCTTCGCGATCCCTGGATTCTCTTCGAAGAACTTGGTGAGACCTTCAAAGACAATCGAGTTGACAATCCCTTCTACTTCTCCGTTCGAAAGCTTGGTCTTGGTTTGACCTTCGAATTGTGGGTGCGGCACGCGGACGGCAATCACGCATACCAGACCTTCGCGGAAGTCATCACCAGTGGTGTCGATATCTTTGAACAGGTTTTCGCGCTTGCCGTAGTTGTTGATGGCGCGTGTGAGTGCGGAGCGGAATCCCGAAAGGTGAGTTCCACCTTCCATGTTGTAAATGTTGTTGGCGAATGCCCGCACGGTTTCGCTGAAGCCATCGTTGTGCTGCAGGCAGACCATGACCTTGACGCCCTCGACCTCTCCTTCAATGGAAAGAATATCCGAGTACAAGGTGGTTTCGGTGCGGTTCAGATGCTTGACAAACTCTCGCAATCCATCGGGGTAATGAAACTCCTCCGACTGCTCGGTTCGCTCGTCAGCCAGGCGAATGTGAATCCCTGCGTTGAGGAACGCCAGTTCCTGCAGTCGCTTGGCAAGGACATCAAAAACGAACTTGCTTTCGGTAAAGATGGTGGAATCGGGCTTGAAGGTAATTTTGGTGCCGGTGACATCGGCCAGACCGAGCTTGGTCAATTCGGTCGTACGGGTGCCGCGGGCAAAATCCATTGTCCAGACATGGCCTTCACGACGGATCTCCGCTGAAAGCCACTCACTAAGGGCATTGACCGCTGTAATGCCGACGCCGTGCAGGCCACCGGTTCCGGTCTTATAGCCACCCTGGCGGTCGAACTTCCCACCAGCATGAATCTTGGTGAGAACAATCTCGAGTGCCGACTTCCCCCCCTGATCGGCCATGGCCCCCACAGGAATACCACGACCATCGTCGATGATCGACACACTGCCATCGACATTGATCTTTACGGAGACCCAGGTGGCATAGCCGGCCACAGCTTCGTCGATGGAGTTATCGACCACTTCGAACACGAGGTGATGCAATCCACGGGAGCCTCGATCGCCAATGTACATGTCGGGGCGAAGACGAATCCCTTCAATCCCTTCCAAGGCTCGAATGTTCTTTTCACTGTACTCACTCGTCGAAGGGGCAGGCGTCGCGGCGGCGTCGGACAACGGTCACTCCCGGCTGTGTGTTGCTCTCTTGTGCCCTGGCTCAATCCTTCTCGCGCCATAGGCTTAAGGTCATTTTGATCGTACCAGAATCGAGGAAAAATTGACACTCCGAGTCGCAGGATTCTTCCCCAGACTCAAGAGCGTCCTGAAGACAACTAAAAATTCTGTAACGTATTTAATTAAAACAGCTTACGACATGAAGCGAGTGCCAAAAAGCCAGGATCTCTCCGCCAGGCAGATCAGAGGGTAATAAAAGGGTGACTCAGCCATTTGGTTTGCGTGGCAAAATGGCTGTTTCGAGTCGAGTCTGAGTGTTCAGGCCAGCGATTGGGGAATCATCGGCGGAATATGCCAGCCTTTGATTTTCCGTCGTGAGAACTGACGAAAACTGCCTTTCATCAAGCTGCCGACCGTAAGAATTTCACTGGTTATGCGGATTGTGGCGAAGTTTCTGGCCAACTGGCGCCGATGATTGGAAGGCCAGGAGAGATGGAACATTCCATGCTTTCCAGATCGATTGTCAGAATTGTCGAATTGGTCGCCCGGGGCGGCCCCATTTTCGCCTGTGGCCAGGAAGAGAACATGAACGGAATGCAATCGACCGGATGGCGGATGTCAGTCGCCCTGATGGTGCTGTCGGCTTCAGCCTCAATGTCGGGCTGCTTCCAGACCACTGTCGGCGGACAGACATTGCCTTCAGCCTATTATCTCGAAGACGATGTCCAGTATTTCCCTGCTGGCCCTGAAACGAGGCTCTACAACCAGATTCAGGCGATGGAACGCTACAATCTCGAACGCGAACAGCTCGAATCCTCTTACTAACTGACGGCGTGACTCCTGCGGGATCTGGCGAGGACCTCTTCCAGAAACTGTTCGAGGCGATGGTGAATCGACATTGAATCACCGGGCCAGTCATTTGTGAATTTGAGTGCCTTCGTGCCAGCGTTTGCGCGTCTGTACTGACGGGTCAGCGCTGGCGATCTGGTAACGCCACGTTGATCGAGCGGTGCTCATCAATGCCGTGGGCGGGTCTGATTATCTTCTTCAATCGCTTGTCTTCGGATGCTCGTCATGATGCCGGAAGATTCACTGACGCGCCCCTCACCCTTCAGGCTCACGCTGGCTCCCGATGATTTTTTTGCCAGTGTGGAACACGAAGAAGCACTCTCCCGCCTGTGGTATCTGGCGGAACAGCGGGCACCTGTCGGTGTACTGAGCGGAATCAGTGGTACGGGAAAGACGTTTCTGCTGCATGTCCTGGCTCGAGAGCTTTCGCAGGCGGGAGTCGAATCGATTCTGCTGGATGCCACCAGCCTGGACCGTCACGAACTGCTCTGGCGTATTGTCGAAGCCCTGGGACTGGGTCCGGATGTCGAAGACAGCCCGCTCTGGCTCTGGTCGCGGCTGACAGATTTCCTCGAAGGCCAGAAATCCACTGGCCAGCGTCTGGCATTTATGATCGATCATTGCCAGACACTCGATCCTGCGGCGGCGCACGTTCTCCGCAGATTGCTCTCATTATCGGTGGGATGTGAATCAAACGTGACCTGGATCTTTGCAATTGGCCGCTCAGAAGAGCATTCATTTCTGTCGTGGCTCGAAGAATCGAGCGGTCTCAAAATTGATCTGCCGATCTGGTCATCTGCCCGATGTGATGAATTCCTCCGCTGGCGACTGGCCCGTAGTGAGTATTCACTGCCGATCTTTACCAAAGCGGCCGTGGATCGGCTCTACACACGCTCGCGCGGGATTCCGTTGGAGATCTGCCGACTGGCCGATCTGGCACTGCTGGCCGGGTCTGCCGAGGGGCGAGAACTGATCGGTGCGGAGACGATCGACTGTGTCGCCCAGGAATTGATCCGAGATCGGGAAAGCTCAAGGCCCGGTACTGTCGTCTTTGATTGATCTATTACGAGATCGATCAATTCAGATCGGGAGCTTCGTCGCAGGAGAAAGCGGCAACGATCGCATTCCTTCATAGCGAAGTCCTTTCACTCAGGGCAGAATAAAATCTGTCCACGTGAAGCCAGCAGTGGCGACTGGCGACGATCACTCTTGAGAGGAGCTGTGACGTGTTCAACTGGTTGCCGGGCACTTTGGCGGTCATCAGTTTTGTACTCCAGTTTTCTCTCGTCTCAGTGGTGCTCCTGACAAAACGCCGTCAGGAAACAGCTACCGTCGCATGGATCATTACGATCATTACGCTGCCATACATCGGTGCGATTTTGTACCTGATCTTTGGCATCAATCGGGTTGAATCGACTGTTAAACATCGATTGAGGGCCTGGAGGCGACTCAGCCATCGGCTTCCCGAACTCTCCGAACGACATCTGCTGGACAGTGATCGATTAACTCCACTTCAATCCAATATGGCAAAGGTCGCCACCCGCCTGGCTGAATCCCGCCCGACCATGCATAACCGAGTGGATCTTTTGCATGATGCCGGGATTGCCTTCGATGAAATTGAAACCGCGATCCGCAACGCACGCGCGACAATTCATCTCGAATACTACATCTGGCAACCCGACAAAATCGGCACTCGGCTCAGAGACCTGCTCATCGAAAAGGCCAGAGCCGGTGTCAAAGTTCGATTTCTTTATGACTCGATCGGTTCATTAAGATTGTCCCGCCGCTTTATTGCACCAATGCGGGCAGCGGGGATTGAAATTTCGGCGTTTGTCCCGGGACGAGGCTGGCTCGAATCGTGGTCGCTGAACCTGCGTAATCATCGCAAGATCATCATTGTCGATGGAGAGATCGGTTTCACAGGTGGTATGAATGTGGGAGATGAATATTTAAGTCGCGTCCCCCATTTTGGCCACTGGAGTGATACCCACCTGCGACTGATGGGCCCTTCAGTGCTGCAATTGCAGATGATCTTTGCAGAAGACTGGCATTGTGCCACGGGTCGCGAGATCTCGTGGCAAGACGATTTTCCCCGACCCGAAACACATGGTCATGTCGAGGCCCAGGTGGTTTCGGGTGGGCCGCATATGGAAGATAGCGTATTCCAGGCGCTGTTCTTTGCGGCCATCAATGAAGCCCGGCATCACATCACAATTACCACAGGATACTTCGTCCCCACAAACGCCCTGGTCGTGGCCCTGGAGTGTGCCGCTGTGCGTGGTGTGAAAGTGCGATTACTGCTATCAGGTGCCAAGGGTTACTGGTACACCCGTATGGCGGGCCGGTCGAGTTACAGCCCGCTGCTGCGAGCGGGTGCGGAGATCTGGGAATACAACCGAGGTTATCTGCACTCGAAAACGTTGACGCTGGACGGCGAATACTCTCTGGTAGGGAGCCCCAATTTCGATTCCCGCAGCGTCTTTCTGAATTTTGAAGTTGCTGTCGCGATGTACGACAAAGGCATAGCCGAGCAGCTCAATTCGCAGTTTGAAATTGATGTTCGCCAGGCAGAGCCGATCGAGAAAAGCTTGTGGTTCAAACGTTCCCGCTGGCAGAAACTCCAGGAAAACTGGGCTCGCATGTTCGCCCCGATATTGTAATTCAGCGGCTTTCTCCCAAACCACCAGAAACACCAAAACCACCCAAACCAACCGGGCAGCCGGTCTGGACGTTTTCTTCGACTTCTGCAAAACTCCGCCTGGAAATCTCTCGACGAAACCTGCTCACTCAAGACTTACGACTCAGCTACCAATTCACACACCAATTCACCGGCAATGCCTGCATCGATGACATGGATGTCATTCCGAGCGATGCAAATGCCCTACGGATGTCGGCAACAGGCGATTTAATATGCACGTTTCGATTGTCGTTCCTATCTATAACGAACTCGAAAACCTTCCACTTTTGCATGCCGCCATCATGCGGGTGATGGAGCCACTGGAGCACAGTTGTGAGTTAATCCTCATCAACGATGGTTCCACCGATGGTTCTACTGAGGTCATGGATCAGATTGCTGCGGCAGATTCCCGAGTGAAACTGATCGAGTTTCGCAAGAATTTCGGCCAAACCGCTGCGATGCAGGCGGGAATTCAGGCAGCCACTGGTGATGTCATTGTCACCATCGATGGCGACCTGCAGAACGAGCCCGAAGATATTCCGATGATGCTGGCGAAAATCGAGGAAGGTTACGATCTCGTGCATGGCTGGCGAAAGAACCGGCAGGATGCAGTTCTCCACAGGAAACTTCCGTCGGTTTGTGCCAACTGGCTGATTGGGAAGGTGACTGGTTTCCCGGTGCACGACCTCGGTTGCACACTCAAAGCCATTCGCAGCGAAATCGCCAAGGAATTACAGCTTTATGGCGAGATGCATCGCTTCATTCCCATTCTTGCGAGGCAGCGTGGAGCACGATGCATCGAAGTCGTTACCAGGCATCATGCCAGGCGTTTTGGTGTCTCGAAGTACGGTCTGGGCCGAGTCACTCGCGTGCTGCTGGATCTGGCGACCGTTAAATACCTGATCCAGTACGCCGTCAGCCCCATGAAACTCTTCGGGATGATGGGACTGATGGCCATGTTCACCAGCGGTCTGGCGGCATTTGCAAGTATCGGCCTTAAGCTGGCCTACAACTATGATATGACAGGCAACCCCCTGTTGCTGTTGAGTGCTGTTTCCGGATTGGCGGCGATTCAGTTTGTCTTTCTGGGTTTACTGAGCGAACTCTGCTCCCGCATCTATTTTCAAGTGCAGAACGTACAGACTTATGCTGTCCGCAAAACGACCAATTTTGAGACAGTTTCACTCGCCATTTCACCGGCGCCACTACTGGATCCGCGCTCACGCCGGGCGGCATGAGAGCGGGTGTCATTTCGACTCCATTACTGAATTTTTCTCATGGGCTCTCGGGCGGCATGTCAAAAGGTCATTGCTGCTCAAGGATTGAGACTTCGATAGCGCCGATTGGCGGCAGACAAGGATGATTGATTCCATGACGCACGAGAACACGACGAATTCGACAGAAACGACTCCAGCAGCTTCGCGGCAACGGTTTCGCTGGATTCTGATTCTGGCAACGATCGTTGCTATGGGTGCTGGTGGCTGGGCTTATCGTCAGAATCATCGCTACAAGCATGTCGCGATTCACGATCCCGGAAAAGTGATTCGCTGCGCCTGGGTGGAGGCCGACGTGATGGCCGAACTCGTCCAGAAGCACCAGGTGAAGACGGTACTCAATCTTTGCCGCCCGGGAGAAATGGGCCCGGATCGCGCACGACAGGAGCGAATGGCTGTGGAAGCCGCCGGTGCCAAACTGATTGAACTTTCACTTCCGGATATTGATGATCCTTCGAGCCCTCTGATTGCACCACATATCGCTGTCCTCAAGGATCCAGCGAACTACCCGCTGATTGTCCATTGTCAGCATGGATTCAATCGGACAGGCCGCGTGTTAACGATGTACGACGTTATGTTCCGTGGAAAAACCGGTGAAGAAGCGCTGTCGAAGATGCCTCTTTTCGGGCGTCACGACTACGCACCGCTCGAGCATGCTTTCGCTCGAAACTTTGATGTCTTCTATGCTGCCGAGAAGGCCAAAGAAGCCGCTGGTGAGAAACCCGACCAGTCCACGCCCTCTTTAACGACTGAACATGTCGAAACGGCAGTCCCTGCCATTGAGCAGACCAGCTTCCAGGAAGGAACCGGCCAACCATCGCGTTGATGAACGCCTGGCTGAAGATCGCTTGGACGCACGATTGACCGCCCTTTCATGCGATGTTCGTCGTATGTTGACATTGAGGGCTCCGAGGGCATTCCGCCAAATGACTGCTGGATTGCCAGAAGCTGCCTAAAAATCGGCAAAATCAAAAAAGCAGGGGGATCGGTGACGAGCACCGATCCCCCTGCTTTGCTTTATAACGATGAGCAGCAGGAGCTGCAGAACTACGTGAGGCTCTTCTCCAACTGCATGTTCAGGCAGAGACCACGAATTTCGTTGTTGAGCACTTCAAAGCTGGCAGGTGTCCCGGCTTCGAGAGTGTTTTCTCCCTTGACCATCGATTCGTAGATCTTCGTGCGGCCTTCCACATCGTCGCTCTTCACAGTGAGCAATTCCTGCAGAATGTAGGCAGCACCGTAGGCTTCCAGAGCCCACACTTCCATCTCACCAAACCGCTGACCACCAAAACGAGCCTTACCACCCAGCGGCTGCTGAGTAATCAAGGAGTAAGGGCCAGTGGCTCGGGCGTGAACTTTATCTTCGACCAGGTGATGCAGTTTGAGCATGTAGATGTAGCCGACCGTCGTCTTCTGCTCGAATGGTTCGCCTGTGCGGCCATCCAGCAACTGAGCCTTTCCGTCTTCGGGAAGACCAGCCTGCTTGAGCAGTTCGCGAATCGTTTCTTCAGCCGGTCCATCAAAGACAGGGCATTTCGCTCGGAAGCCCAGCTTGGCTGCAGCCCAGCCCAGGTGAGTTTCGAGAATCTGCCCCACGTTCATACGGCTCGGCACACCCAGTGGGTTGAGAATGATGTCGACCGGTGTTCCATCGGCGAGGAATGGCATATCCTCAACCGGCAGCACCTTGGAAATCACCCCCTTGTTACCGTGACGACCGGCCATCTTGTCGCCGACAGAGATCTGCCGTTTCTGAGCGACATAGACCTTCACCATCTGCAGCACACCGCTGGGCAACTCATCGCCACGCTTCATGGTGTTCAGCTTACGGTCACGATCATCAATCGCTTCTTCCACCGGGCCCCAGAATTCCTTGATGGCCTTCTTGCAATCGGCCTTCTTCTGAGGACTGCGGAGATCCATGGTTTCGAAACGATGCAGGAACGATTCGGCATAAGTGGCCAGGAACTTGGCATCATCGAGCTTGCCAAGATCACGTCCATCGTCGTCTTGCAGTTTCTTTTCCAGAGCTGTTTCAAAATGAGTGAGGAAGGTCTTGAAAGCAGCGGCAATCAAGTCATTTCCAGACTCTTCCACACGCTTCAGGTCAGTTTCGAACTTCTTACGTTCGGTTTCCGAGAGACTCATTCGACGAGAGAACTTCTCTGTATGAATGACGATCCCTTCCACACCACTGGGGACTTCCAGTGATTCGTTCTTAACGTCTTCGCCGGCCCGTCCGAAGATCGCATGCAGGAGCTTTTCTTCCGGTGTCAGTTCGGTCTTGGCTTTGGGCGAAACCTTACCGACGAGAATATCGCCTGGCTCAACGCGTGTACCGACATGGATCACGCCATCATCATCCAAATGACGCAGAGCCTTATCGCTCACGTTGGGAATGTCGCGGGTGAACTCTTCTCGACCGAGTTTGGTTTCGCGAACTTCAACATCGAATTCATCAATGTGAATCGACGTGTAAACGTCTTCTTTGACGAGACGTTCCGAAAGGATGATCGCGTCTTCGAAGTTAAAGCCTTCCCAGGACATGAACGCGACCAGCACGTTTCGTCCCAGTGCCAGCTCGCCATCGCCCACAGCGGCACTGTCAACAAGGATATCGCCCTTCTTGACTTTATCGCCGACTTTGACTGTCGGTGTCTGATTCAGACAGGTGCGCTCGTTAAGACCTGTGTACTTGCGAAGTGGTGTGCGCTTGCCATCGATTTCGATGCAATCACCATCGACATAAGTCACCTTACCTGACTTCTCGGCTCTCAAAACCATCCCGCTGTTCTGGGCGACCGGGCCTTCCAGACCCGTTCCCACCAGAGGTGGTTCCGCAATCAGCAGAGGAACACCCTGCCGCTGCATGTTTGAACCCATCAGTGCGCGGTTGGCATCGTCATGCTCAAGGAATGGAATCAAACCGGCTGAGACACCCACCATCTGGCAAGGTGCGACGTCGATGTAGTTCACCTGAGAAGCGGGCAGCCAGAGGAAATCGTTGTGGTGACGGCACATGACGCGTTCATCACGCATCTTGTCGTCCTGCACCGGCGTATCAGCCGGGGCAATATAAACATGCGACTCTTCGTCGGCTCGCAGCCAGACGATTTCTTCTGTCACCTTCTTGTCAACCACTTTGCGATAAGGGGTGATGAGGAAACCGTAATCATCGACCTTCGCAAAAATGCTCAGGCTCGAGATCAGACCGATGTTAGTACCTTCGGGTGTTTCAATCGGGCAGATGCGGCCATAGTGCGAAATATGCACGTCGCGAACTTCAAAACCTGCCCGCTTGCGGTTCAAACCGCCCGGGCCAAGGGCACTGAGCCGGCGCTCGTGAGTCAACGTGGCCAGAGGATTCGTCTGATCCACCACCTGTGAGAGCTCGCCACGACCGAAGAAGAAATCAATCGCTGCCGAAACACTCTTCGGATTGATCAAAGACCGTGGCGACATTTCTTCCACGTCTTTGAGGCTCATACGCTCCTGAACAGTGCGGCGGAGCTTCAGGAAGCCCTTGCGAAGTTCTTCCTGTGCGAGTTCGTCAATGGTTCTCAGGCGTCGATTGCCCAGGTTATCGATGTCATCGACATGGGCTGTCGCATCACCCGTCCGCAACTTCATCACATACCGGATCGAGTTAATGATATCTTCGGGTCGAAGAGTCATCTCGGTATCAGGCACATCCTGATCAAACTTGCGGTTCACGCGGAAACGACCGACGCGACCAATCCGATATCGATTCACGTCAAAGAACTTTTCTTTGAAGAGCTCGATGGCCTTTTCCAACTGTGGTGGATTGCCTGGACGCAGACGCTGATAGATTCGGAGCAGCGCATCTTCATGGCTCGCTGTCGAATCCTCAATCAGACTGTCCATGATGATGGGATCATCCGATTTCTCGGCAACATCGACGGTCTTGATCCCTGATTCTTTGATCTCTTCAGCCAGTGGCTTCGTGATGACATGACAGGCCTCGCAGATGATCTCGCCCATCCGCTCGTGACCGGCTGGATAAACGATATCGTCCGCAGCGTGCTTGCCAGCGACATGCTCGACGAAGTGGCTGTCGCTGACCTTGAATGTCACCACATTGTGGAACAGCTTGACCAGATCTTTCGTACGACCATAGGCAGGATCCATCGCCCGCAGGAAGGTCATCGCACTGAACTTGCCTGACTGATCGATACGGACATTCAGAGTATCCCGCTTGCCGATATTCAGCTCAATCCAGCTACCACGCTCGGGAATGACACGGCAGGAGAACGTCTTCTTTTCGCCGGGCTCGGCTGACATCACAAAGTCGACACCGGGAGACCGGTGCAACTGGCTGACGACAACACGCTCGGAACCGTTGATGATGAATTCACCACCACCAATCATGATGGGCAAATCACCCAGGTAGACTTCTTCTTCCTGTGGCTGCTCCTTCATCAACCGCAGCCAGACGCGGAAAGGACGTCCGTAGGTCAAGCGAAGCTGGCGGCATTCAAGTGGTGTATAGCGCGGCTTGCCCAGTTCATACTTGATGTACTCCAGGCGATACTTCTGATCGTAGCTCTCGATGGGGAAGACTTCACGAAGAATCGCCTCCAGACCGTCATCGGCTCGCTCACGTGGCTCACTCTCCAGTTGCAGAAAGCGATGGTAAGAAGCTGTCTGGATTTGTGTGAGTTCAGAGATGGCAAACTCACCACGAATGGATCCAAAATGGCGAGTTTCATGAGTCTCAATCACACGCTGGGCGGGGTTGGGCATGCGAGCTTCCTGTGACAACTAAATCAATCAACGTGATATAAAACAGGCTTGTCGAACAGCACAAGTCTTTCTCATGCCATCATGTACGCAGACCTGGCACCATTCGATGCAGAACACACCAGTGATCTGCAGACTGAAGCCGAGAACAACGCAGCAACACCCTGTTCATTATTACAAGCAAAAGAACTGCCTGAGATTTTCAAATCCACTATCCAACCGACTCATAAACCACTCATGCACGAGAGATCATGAGTCTGGAAGAGGTTCGCTTCCTCACCAAGTCAGCATAACGCGCGAGATTGATATCGCAACTCAGCAGCCATTACTCAGCAGCCATTACCGTGCAGCCATTTCGACCACAGCCACTCAGTTGCCCGGCCAAGGGAATGATTCAAGACTTTGCCTGAAAGAAACCCGGGAGAGATGCAGAACCAGCCAAATGAGAACGAAATTGCAGCGACAGCAGTTTGCTATCGCTGCAATTCGAAACAATCGAAGGGTCGCACCGACAAATCTTTACAGCAGATTGCTGACAATTGATCGAAGCTCATTCAAAACGAGGGAGACCGCTTCTGTGCCGCCGACGAGAACTGTCACACGTGGGCAAGACGCCATCCAGCAAAACGAGAAGGCGGACAGATCACCCCCGTCTCAAAATTACTTAACTTCGGCAGTAGCACCAGAAGCTTCGAGTTCCTTCTTGAGCTTGTCGGCATCTTCCTTCGAGATACCAGTCTTGACTGGCTTGGGAGCGCCCTCGACGAGATCCTTGGCTTCCTTGAGGCCAAGACCAGTGGCTGTACGGACAACCTTGATGACGCTCAGCTTGTTATCGCCAAAGCCTGTCAGAATGACATCGAACTCAGTCTTCTCTTCCACTGGAGCAGCAGCAGCGGCACCACCCCCACCAGCGCCTGACACGACAACAGCGCCGCCAGCTGGCTTAATGCCGTGAACCTGCTCAAGATAGTCAGCCAGAGCCTTCGCCTGGAGCAGAGTGAGAGCAACAATCTTGTCGCCCAGTTCAGTTGTTGCAGAATCAAAATCAGCCATTTGCCCGACCCTTTCGTAGATCGCACGAACTTATCAAAAATCACTCAAAATCCAGCGACTGGCAGAAGCATCCAGAGCACTGAGTTCGAGCCACCAATCTCTAAAAACAGGATCGCATGCCGTCGCAGGCGATCAGGAAACAATCAAACTATTCCGTCTTCTCAGCAATACTTTGCACCTGCCCAGCCAAGGTGCCACCAGCACCCAGAAGAGCGCCAGCCAGATTTGCACCCGGCGACAGAATCAAACCCACCAGTTGACCCAGAACCTCTTTACGGCCAGGGCTCTTGCTGAGTTTCTCAACGTCAGAAGCTGAAAGAGCAGTCCCGCTAAGCGTGCCGCCCTTCACTGCAAGATTCTTGCAATCCTTGAGGGAGTCAACAATCTCGCGAGCCAAAGCCACCACATCTTCAGCACCCCACACAATGGTGGAAGGGCCTTTGAGCGATTCTGCCAGATCGATGCCAACCTCACGCAGTGCCGCCTTGGCAACTGAGTTACGCACGCCCAGAACAGAAATCTTCTTGGACTGCATCAGCAATCGCCACTTGTTGGCAGAGACTGCATCGACTTTGGAAGCATCCAGCACTAACAAATCACGATGTTCGCCGACCGCTGTGCGGATGTCGTCGATCATCATTTTTTTGACAACTTTACTCATGATCTCTCAATCGACTCCGAACCGTTGACTATTCATCGCATGACACAAGGTAAACCGTCAATTCACTGCCTATCTATGACTGCCTATCTATGGGGTGAGCACAACAGCTCTACCTGCACTAGACTGCAGTCACGTAGACGGCGGGAGTCATGCTGCCGACGATGACAATATTACGAATGTACTGGCCCTTGGAGGTCGCGGGCTTCAGCGAGCGAATGTACTTCAAAAACGCTTCCACGTTCTCAATGAGTTGCTGCTCGTCAAAGCTCATCTTGCCCACGACGCAATGGACGTTGCCGCCATCATCGACGCGGAACTCGACTTTACCAGCACGGTATTCTTTAACCGCGGCCGCCACGTCCGCTGTCACTGTTCCTGCTCGGGGAGAGGGCATCAAGCCGCGAGGACCGAGGACTCGACCGAGGGGACCAACAACACCCATCATGTCGGGTGTGGCAATGGCGACGTCGAAGTCGACCCAGCCTTCTTTAATCTTGTCTGCCAGCTCTTTGCCACCCACGAACTCAGCACCAGCCTCCTGGGCAATCTTGACGTTGTCGCCCTGAGCAAAGACCAAGACTCGCTTCGACTTACCAATCCCGTGAGGGAAGACGATCGAGCCGCGGACGATCTGATCTGCCTGCCGGGGATCTACACCCAGGCGGACAGAGATCGTGACTGTCTGGTCAAACTTGCAGGGCTTTACACCCTTGGGCAACTTCGACTCCATCCCCTTGAGAGATGACACAGCGGCTGGCAGATCAACCACACCAATTTTACCGGCAATTTCGCCGAGATGCTTCATTCGCTTAGAGACAGTCGCCATCATTCATCCTTAATCGCTCCCCAGTCGCAAAGTGCCACTGAGTCGAACGCGAAAGAGACACAAACTAATCCAGAACTTCGAGACCCACACTGCGGGCAGTACCGGCGATAATCCGGACTGCAGCATCCAGACTGGCGGCATTCAAGTCAGCCATCTTGGTCTTGGCAATCTCAGCCAATTGTGCCTTGGTCACCGAACCGACCTTTTCCGATCGATGCTTACTGGCACCCTTGGCAATGGCCGCTGCCTGCTTCAGGAGCACAGAGGCTGGTGGACTCTTCAGTTCAAACTTGAAGGTACGATCTTCAAAAATCGTAATCACAACCGGAACGATCATCCCGTTCAGATCTTTGGTGCGATCATTGAACTGAGTCACAAACTGACCAAGATTCACACCGTGAGGCCCGAGTGCAGTACCCACAGGAGGAGCAGGCGTAGCCTTCCCCCCAGGGATCTGAACCTTCACCTGAGCCTTAATCTTCGCTTCTTTCTTGGCCATATCTATTCAGCTTCAACAAGGATTGCAGATCTATTACCTGGAGCGAGTTAACAACCAGCAGCGGAAACTAGGGCCTTTCAGCCTGCCAGTACTCCAGCTCAACGGGTGTTGACCGTCCAAAAATTTCCACCAGTACGTTAATCTTGCCGTTCGCTTCGTCAATCGAATCAATCGGGCCTTCAAAACCTTCGAAGGTCCCTTCCTTGATTTTGACAATATCACCCACAGCGAACTCAATCTTCATGGCAGGAGCCGCAGATTCCTGTTTCTGCTCCTGCTTCTGCAGCATACGAGCAATCTCGTGATCCTGCATGGGTGTTGGCTTACCGGCAGAACCAGTGAAATCACCAACACCACCCGTCGTCCTCACAATGTACCAAGTATCATCATTCAGAATCATCTGAACCATGAGGTACCCGGGGTACAGCTTGTGCTCTACGACTTTTTTCTTGCCGTTTTTATTCTCAACCACTTTTTCAGTGGGAATCAGAATCTCACCAAAAAACTGTTCGAGGCCTTCCTGCCGAATTCGCCTCAGGAGGTTGTCACGAATTGATTTCTCACGATTGCTCGTAATCTTCAAAACGTACCAAAGCATGGCGTTTTCGGTCGAAGCAACCTCTGAGTTGCCGGAGGAAGCACCTCCAGCGACTCCTTCTGTCGCTTTCCCATCTACCGCCATGACAACTCCTCTCGACAAATAGATCGCAAAACACTTTTTACCAGCCAGATGGATCACCAGCCAGAAGTGGCCGTTCTGCGCGAAGCAGGCATCATGACAGCAGCTATGAAATTTTGCAACTCAGCAGAGCCCGCCTCATTTTGCTGAGTCTTGAGGGCTGTCCCCTCCATCAACGATACCAACCGTTCGCACAATATCCGTCGCCTAACCGTAAATCTGCAACACGCCAATCAACCCCAAGACCCATTGCCAGAAAAGATCAAACCCGAACAAAACCAGACTCAATGAGATTGTCACAAAGAGAACAACCCCTGTCGCCTTCATGAGTTCAGGCCGTTCCGGCCAGGTGACCCGGCTCATTTCTGATTCAACTTCAATCAGGAAATCTGCAAAGACGGGATAGTGCACAAGCCTCCACGCACACCAGCTTCCAAGCACTGCAATCACTGTAGGAACCGCAATTCGAATAGGATTCGAAAAGTTAGAGATCGCCGGAAAAGCCGCAGCCAACTGAGCCACAAGATCGTCGAAGACTCGTACAGAAAATGTCCATGAACCCAGGAGGACCGCAAGAATCATGGCTGCGGCCGTCAGGTAACGAACGAGCCGTCCCTGATTCCTCTTATAAAGGCCCGGGGAGATGATCGATTGCCAGATTGTGGCTTGGGCAGTGCTTGCCATATACATCCATTAACCTGCCTGACGGACACTCAACTCAGCGTTGAACATTCATCAAGACTTGACTCATCGAAAACAACTTCAATCAAATCGAGATCTACAGGCGGGCGCCGCTACAAAACTTCGCACCACACCCCTGCACGACAAGATAGTCCAAATTGACGTGACAGAGGGTTGTGAGCTGAGTATCTCACCGCAAACACGGGCGGAGGGACTCGAACCCCCAACCTGCGGATTTGGAATCCGCTGCTCTGCCAATTGAGCTACACCCGTAAGCCTCAAGGCATGACTTGATAAACGGCCACACCATCCAGGCCTCAAAGTCGGAAACTACTTCTTACGAGACTCTTTATGAAGAGTGTGTTTTCGCAGCTTCGGGCAATACTTCATCAGTTCCAGTCGTTCGGTACCACGAGTCTCTTTGGAGACGCGGTAATTCCTCTGACCTGATTCTGTACATTCGAGCCAAACGAATTCGCGAGCCATAATTGCCTCTCTCCAACAGCACCATTGGCAAAAGGCCATGGCAGCCAGAGTTTACTCAAAAATCAGAGATCTGTTGAAAACAACCCCGCGGCTTATCAAAAAGCCGCGGGGAAACCACTCCATCAATGGCATGGCACAATCATCTCATGGAGACAAGAGCCATCCTGATAACTAGGCGAGGATCTTTGTCACCACGCCTGAACCAACCGTCTTGCCACCTTCACGGATAGCAAAACGAACGTTTTCAGTCATGGCGATGGGCTTGAGGAGTTCAACTTCCATCTTGACGTTGTCGCCGGGCATACACATTTCTGCACCGCCGAGGAGCTTGGCACCGCCGGTGACGTCTGTAGTACGGAAGTAGAACTGTGGCTTATAACCATTGAAGAACGGGGTATGACGACCACCTTCTTCTTTGCTCAGCACGTAAACCTGGCACTCGAACTTGGTGTGTGGCTGAATTGAGCCTGGCTTGGCCAGCACCTGACCACGCTGCACGTCTTCCTTCTTGATACCGCGGATGAGCACACCCACGTTATCGCCAGCACGACCTTCATCGAGAGTCTTCTGGAACATTTCGACGCCGGTGCAAACCGACTCGATGGTGTCCTTCAGGCCGATAATCTGAACCTTGTCACCCACCTTGAGGATGCCCTGCTCGATACGGCCGGTCACCACAGTACCGCGACCTTCGATTGAGAACACGTCTTCGATCGACATGAGCATAGGCTTGTCGACAGCACGTTCTGGTTCAGGAACGTTGGCATCGAGTGCGTCCATCAGGTCGCCGATGCACTTGTTGAACTTAGGATCGGCTGGGTTATCGAGAGCACCCTTGGCGTTGCCACGAACGATGGTGATGTCATCGCCAGGGAAATCGTACTTCGAGAGGAGTTCACGAACTTCCATCTCGACGAGTTCAAGAAGTTCTTCGTCGTCAACAAGATCGCACTTGTTGAGGAAGACCACGAGGGCTGGGACGTCCACCTGACGGGCGAGCAGGATGTGCTCGCGCGTCTGGGGCATCGGGCCGTCAGCAGCGGAAACCACGAGAATAGCGCCGTCCATCTGAGCGGCACCGGTGATCATGTTCTTGATGTAGTCGGCGTGGCCGGGGCAATCGATGTGAGCATAGTGACGAGTGGCTGTTTCGTATTCGACGTGCGAAACGGCAATCGTCACTGTCTTGGTTTCGTCGCGAACGGTACCACCCTTGGCGATATCCGAATAGCTCTTGAACTTGGCCAGACCCTTGGCAGTCTGCACAGCCAGAATTGCGGCAGTGGTCGTGGTCTTGCCATGGTCAATGTGACCAATCGTTCCAACGTTGACGTGGGGCTTTGTCCGCTGAAAAACTTCCTTCGCCATTTCTCCGAAACCTTCTTTGTTGCTGTTTGTCGACCAGCGGAACTTTCCGCCCGTGTATCAAATTGGGACGACAGAACGAGAGGACGACAATCCCATGGGCACCACGACGGCACCCACGCCAAATACGTGGACCCAAACACTCAGTTGATGCTGGCAGAAAACGAACTACCAACATCGAGACAAAAACACATCGTGTAAAGACTGGCAGCCATGCCAGAATCTCGCCACCAAAAGCTACCGGTGGGATTCGAACCCACGACCTCGTCCTTACCAAGGACGCACTCTACCGACTGAGCTACGGCAGCGAGATCAACTTCAAATCACCGACAACTTCCCTACGAGGCTGTAGACGATGACCCGAATTTTCCGCAATGTCAACCGACACGACCTGCACAGCTTTGAAACCTGAGAGTCTCTGCACAAGAAACCCCAGGAAGCTGCACAAATGTGACATTTCCACACAGAGAGCGGGTGAAGGGAATCGAACCCTCACCACCAGCTTGGAAGGCTGGAGCTCTACCATTGAGCTACACCCGCAACTACTTCGAAAAGCAATCAACACACGAAAATTGGCGGAAACAGGATTCGAACCTGTGAAGGCATAGCCACCAGATTTACAGTCTGGCCCCTTTGACCGCTCGGGAACTCCGCCGTTAAAAAACCATAAAAGCTGGCGGAGGGATTCGAACCCACAACCTCCTGTTTACAAAACAGGAGCTCTACCGTTGAGCTACACCAGCCTGAACTGACTCCTCCAGATGGATGACAAAAAACTTATCACTCCAAAGCAAGCCACACGATTGACACGCCAACCACGGGCCAGTTCACCAACTGTGGAACTTCTTTTCTGAAGAAAATCGATTTGGATGAAAAGTATAGCAACCCCTACCGACCCTGCAAGGTTGCCGGACTTTCCAACAAATGAACGCAACCAATTACCCAGAAATACTTTACAGTTTATCACCCGCAGTGACATTTCGGTTTTGATGCTGAGAAACCCCTTGACGCCGCAACTTTCGCCAGTTTTTCCGATCGGCAGTGGCTCACCTGCCGCGTCAGATTGAGACGTTTCGTTGACGGCATGCACGACTTCACGGAAATCTGATAGTCAAGACTGAGTTGGTCGAACCACTCGAGGAATTGCTCCCAAAAGGCAGCTTTTGTGAAAGTTCGGGAGATCAATTCCCGCCTGAGCTCAACTGGCTAAAGCCACTATGAATTCGCTACCTGAGAAAACGGACACGATCAAAGTCTGGGAGGCGGAGCAGCCACTCCTGATCACCAATCTTCAGGCGACCGGGTTGTGAAGGCAAATGGACCAGAAAGGGCTTTCCAACGAGCAGTTTGCGATGAACACCCGGCTTCTCCCACTGTCGGCTGTCGTGCGAAACCGGGCTGTTATCACCCAGGACGAAGTATTCTTCAGGCCCCAGTGGATAGGGGCGATTGACCGCATGGCGACTTCTTTGAAACGTGTAGAAGACATCTCGAAAGAGCGTAGGATTGGAAATTCGCACTGTTCCACTGAGTGCACCAAATCGAACAGGTGAGCGAGGTGACTCGACACCCGGAGGAACAGCCGAAATGGGCCACGCGGGGAAGACTTCGTACCCATCAATCGCCAGGGCCACTTGCCGGTCAATCATGGACGCTTCGATCCGGACACTCTGCCCGCGTTCTGGAGGAGACCAGGGGCCCACTCGCAGTGGCCGATCCGTTCCCTCCAGGAATAGCCGGACCGATTCGCGCTGGCTGTCAAAATCCAGTGTGTATCGTTCGAGGCCGTCCGTCAGTTGAATGAAGAAGCGTCCTTGATCCTGCGGCAACGAGAGTTCACCAACAAAGGCAATATCGCGGACGGAATTTGGTTCTATGGAGTTGGCGGCGGGGTTGTAGCCGTAACTATCCGTGATCGGAGCCAGGTGAGAGGCGGCCTTCAATTTGTCGATCGCCTGCAGAAAGACGAGGTTCTGAGAGTTTGTCTTTAAAAAAGACACGACATCATCGGGGAGAACACCAAAGCTGGAGAGTTTTTTAGTTTTCGAGTCGTATTTCAAACCCGACGGGGGAAGAGTGGCCAGTTGAAGATCGCTCGGCCACTCTTCGAGAGTGACCGTGGTGATATGAGTTCCACCAGAACGCACCCAGTGCTGGTACTCGATCCAGGAAATGGAGGATTCTGCAGCCACAGCCGTCTGGCCAGCAGGTTGGGATGTTGTGTTTTGTTCAGAATCAGAACTTATCGCAGGGAGAGCCTCGGTAGCGCCGCCTGCTGTCTGTTCTCGAAAGAGAAACGTGGTGGGCGAACTTCTCCAGCCACGAAGGTTGGAAGTCGGCTCCAGCCAGCCATCAGTGCTGACCCAGCGATCCTGAAAGCTGGTATCGTGAGTGGGACGATGTTCCTGATGATAGACAGGAATCCACATTGTCCGCTGCACAGCGAGTGGTTTACGGGCAATTTCGCCGTTGATCCAGAGATCGCCATTTCGGATCGAAACGGCTTCGCCGGGCAGACCAACAATCCGTTTAACATACGCTTCCGTAGGCAGATTCGGGTTACGAAATACCGCAATCTCCCATCTTTGGGGAGAGCTCCACAAATAAGCCTGTTTGTTGACCAGTAACTGATCTCCATGATTTCTCGGTACATGGCTGAGATCGATCCCCTGCTGGCTGCAATTGGGGCAGATCGATTGTTCCACCTCAAACTCGGATGAACTGGCTGCCAGGTGATTGGCCGATTCATCCCAGGCAGTTCCATAGGCAAACAGCTCACCGCATTTGGGGCAGGCCACCCGTTTATGAAAGCCAAGCAATGTCGGGGCCATTGACCCCGTGGAGATCATGAAGCCTTCAGCCACAAATGTTCGAAACAGCAATACGGCCAATAACAAAGCCACCACACACTCAACGGTGGTACGCAACGGCCCGTGGCCGAAGGTCGTGACCATCGGTTGAGGCGATCGGCGGTTGCGATCATGCGTTGAAGTTTGGAACATGAAGTCGAGGCCGAAACGAGTTCAATCCACCGCGTGTCAAAATCAAGGTCGGATCGCTGGTAAAGCAATTGGCCCCCTACAGTGTACGAATCAGGCTGGTTGGCGAAAAGATCGACAGACGGGAGTCTCCCTGTGGTCTCTGAAATGTGGCAAAAAGCGATGCATCGATTTCTGCTGGCCAGTTGTGCGGTGATTCTCATGGGCCAGCGGTGGGTGATCGCGGAAGATCACTCCTCTTCTGTGCCAACTGCTTCTGTACCAACCACACGAGTTTGGCCACGAGCACTGACTGAGTTTACGCCTCTTTCCACTGAATCCATCTTGACTGGTCGCGGTTTACCGACATCGCAAGAACTGACCAGCCAGGAAAAACCGGCCTGGGATGCACGAATTCGCGAACGAGGGGATATCCTGCGGCTCTCACCTGACGACTGGCGATTGTATTACACAGGCTACGACGGTAGCAAAACCGGCATTCGACAGTTGGGAGTGGCACATTCCAAAGATGGTTTGCGATTTGAACGGAGTCAGCCTGAGCCACTGATTCCCGGCCGCTGGGTGGAAGATGTTTGTGTTCGTATGCACAAGAGCCAGAAAAATAGATCCGCTGTACCCCTCCTGATGTTCGCGGAAGGGGAAGGGGATCAGATGCAGTGGTTTCAATCACAAAATGGAATCGAGTGGTCGCATCAGGGACAAGTTGACATCCGCAAGACGTCGGGTGAACCGATTGAGCCGGGCCCTTATGGGACACCGACACTGTGGATTGAGGATGATCAATGGCACCTGTTCTACGAGCGGCGTGATCTGGGGATCTGGCACGCCACGTCTGCCGATGGCAAAGTCTGGCAACTGGTACAGGACGAACCGGTGATGGTTTGTGGGCCCCAGGATTTTGATCGCCTGCAGATTGCTGCAAATCAGGTGTTTCGTCATGGAGGGATGTACTACATGGTGTTTCACGGCTCGGGAGATGCCACAACACCTCGTCGCTGGGCGACGAGTCTGGCGCGCTCAACCGATTTGCACCATTGGGAAAAGTTTCCAGGCGGGCCACTCAGGCCGATCGAAGAGAATAAGTCGAGCGGAATCATCGTTCATGATGGCTTGCGCTATCGCCTTTACACCATGCACGATCAGGTGATTGTGCATGTGGGGCCAATGACTTCCGATTGAGCTTTTTACTGCCAGCGGAGACGATCCAGATCTTGTGCAGCAGCGGTCATCGATGCGGCTTTACTCTCATTGCCCAGAACAATCAGGTCATGCCGGCGTAGAAACCTGGGCATGCGGTGCAGAATCGTGATCTCCTGGGGAAGCGCATCGACAATGTCTTCCATGCGATCCGCCCGGGTAATCAGATAGCCTTCGGGAGCCTCATCGAAGAACTTTGTAATGTCTTTGGGAGAATCAAGCCTTTCGATGCGTTGTGCCGCATAAAAGACGACATTGGGGGCTGAATAATTGTGTGTCGCGATCCGCACCGGGCGTCCGTTGGCTTCATGCCGGATCAGTTTGGCCAATTGGGGAGAATCCTGGTAGCGGCTGATGCGTGGGGCAGCGACGCCCATCATGCCCAAAGAAAGCAGCAGTGCCGAAGCACAGCAGATTGCCACGGCTCGATGCCTCAATGCCTTTTGAGCAGCACTGAATGCGAGGACTCCACCGACCAGAGGAATGACCCCCAGACTGGCCAGCCAGACTTCATTCGGCAGATAAACACTCGTGGCGTAGATCAGGGCTGGAATCGCGACGATGCCAACCACCGAAAGGAGTCGACAGGCATTGCGAAATCCCAGCGAACGGATGTGTGACGCTTCCTGCATCCATTCGGAAAGGTAATTGGCCACGAGTAAGGCGAGGGCCGGATAACTGGGCAGGACATAGTTGGGCAGCTTTGTGCTGGCCAGCGAAAAGAAACCAATCCAGACCATGGCCCATGTGGCGACAAAGGTGACTGCCGCACGGTCATTTGAAGGTTTTCGCACTTGCCGGGTCATCTGCCAGATCCCTGCTGGCAGAAAAATCGACCAGGGGAAGAAGCCGAGAGCAATCACAGGAATGTAGTAGATGATGGGGCCGGAGTGATTCTCCATCGGCCGCATGAAGCGATCGACATTGTGCCCGCCAAGAAAACCAGCGAGCCATGCTCCTTGAGTCGCAAACCCGACGGCAATGTACCAAGGCAAGGCCACGAGCGCCGTGATCAAAGTTCCCTGAAAGACTCGCATCTCGCGGAGTGCCTCCCAGAAGGCACGGGGATGGTACAATTCCCATGTCATGAGGAATGTCCGGCTCAACCAATGCTGTCTGGCATCGATGACGCTGTTTCCGCACTCAGTGCGGTCTCGATACCTTTGCAGCAAGAGGAACTGCCCCCAGATCGCCATGGGGAGGAGAAAACCAATCGGGCCTTTGGCAAGAATTGCTAAACCCATACTGGCATAGATGCTGGCGAACTCCCACGTCGACTGAGGAACGTATTCACCCCACAATCTTTGAGCCACCACATTGCCATCACTATCGGGCTGGCCGAATTTTCCGCCATGACGACGGGCGACGGCAGTGACATAAGCGGTCATCGTCAGAAGAATGCAGAAGATTAACGTCGCATCAGGGGTGACTGATCGACCAACGGCGGCGAACATCAGGCTTGTGCCGAGAATCAAACCAGCCAGGAGACCAGTTTCGGACCTGAAGAGCGATTTCCCCAACTGCCAGACAAGCAGGACACTTCCGACCGACAAGATGGAGGAATGCAGCCGGGCAGTGAGTTCGGAGACTCCAAAGAGGTGAAACGAAGTCAGCATCAACCAATAAATGAGAATGGGTTTGTCAGTGCGGAGATCTTCGTTGAACGTGGGGACCAGCCAGTCGCCGCGAACATACATTTCCCGACCGCACTCAGCATTTTTGGGCTCATCTTCATCAAAGAGCCAGGGGCTTCCCAGGCCGGTGAAGAAGACCAGCCCCACGGCCAGCAAAAGACCCCATCGTTGTCGAGTTGTCAGCATCATCAGGCAGAATCCATTCCGCATGAACTCAATTCATGATTTTCGGAAGTCTCGCTCGCCTCTCACCAGCGGTGCGCAGCCAGGAAGCGACTTCCAATATCGGCGCAGTCCTCTTACTTGGGGATTCTACGCCATGAGGACTGTAGCTGTAGAAGGGGTTGGGGAGCAACGGGAGTTTATCGCTGACACCCGGGTACCTGATTCATCACCTGTCGCTCCCTGCAGAATCTGCCGTTAAATCGACTCAAGTTCGTCTTGATCCACTTGAATAGATGGCATACACCTTGTGGAACTATCGAGAATGCTCGTCGGGCTGGTCAGGGTCTCGCACCTTGAAAAGCATCACAGGCAATCTTGATACGTGCCTGTTTTCTTCCCGCCACCTACTCCTGCCCTCATCTGCCCTTGCCCCAACGCTCATTACCTGTGAACCGTGAACTCGCCTGTATTCAGCTTCTGATACCAGTAGCGATCACTCCCTGCCTGAATCTGCTTTCTCTACACGCTGTTTCTCTCTCCACACTGTTTCTTTCTCACCTCACTGCTGCCCATTCCTGCCCGCTGCAGCGAACTCCGGAGTTCTCCGATGCCTGTTCGTCTCGTCAACATTCGTCGTTTTGCCTGTGCTGCCAGTCTGGCCTGGGCAATTGGATCTACTGTTGGTTGTGCCCCCATGAGTGGCTGGGTGATGAACAGTTCTGGTGCGGCGTACTACCAGCGCGGTGAGTTTGAAATGGCTCGCAACGAGTTTGCGAGAGCCGTCTATGATGATCCGCTCAACCCTGACTATCGTTTCAATCTGGCTGTGGCCCAATCGCGACTTGGACAAGTGGCGGAGGCAGAACAGATTCTGCAGCACAACTTGACCATTGATCCATCGCACGAACCGACTTACGCAGCCCTCTCACGACTGATGATCGACACAGGACGCTCTTCCGAAGCTGTCGGAGTGATGCAGACCTGGGTGGGTTCACAGCCCTACAATCCTGATGCTTATGTCGGCCTGGCCTCGGCTCAACAGAAGACCGGTGATCTGAGTGCTGCTCAGCAGACATTGCAGCAGGCACTGCGAGTCCAGCCCAACGAGCCCAAAGTCCTCGCACAACTGGGCGAGATCCATCAGGCTCAGGGGAATATGGCCATGGCCAGCCAGATGTATCAGCAGTCATTGGCTGCCAATGTGCATCAGCCGGAAGTGCAGGCGAAACTCATGGCGACAGCCAACCAGGCTCATCCAGGAAGTATGCCCGCAGCACAGTTGGCACAGTCGATGCCCAAAGTCCCTTCAGTTCTGCAGCCAATCGCATCCGGCCAGAAAACTCCTGTCTCTCCGACTGCTGCTCCAACTTCAATTGCCCGGCGGGCCCCGCAAAATGCCCATCAGGCTGTCCAGCAGCATGCCCAGAACCAACCTGCCATCAATCAGGTGGCTCAGCATCGACCAGCATTGCAGCCCATTCCGGCTCGACAGCCGACACCGATTGCTGCTTCACCTGCTGTGAATGCACCTGCTCCATTCACCATGGCCAGCCAGGTTTCGGCAATGCCACAAGGGAATATGGTGCAGTGGCAGGCACCTGCACAGGCTCCAACACCGGTCCCGGGATATCGGTATGTGATTCTTCCACAGCCAGTCGCCTTCATGGTGCCGCAGGGACAGATGATCCAGCAGCATCAGGTTTCCTATCAGCCGGTGATGTCACAGCCAGCGGGAATTCAGCCTGCCATGCTCCCACAGGCTGTTGTAACACAGGCACAGCCGGTTCAGACTCAACCGATGCAGGTGGTTTATCAGTGGCCTCAAGGTTATGGAGTACCAGCCAATGGCATGACGGCGATGGTCATCCCACAAGCTGCGCAGAATGCTCAGGCCATGATGTCACCGGCGACACAGAATTTCGCAACACAGAACCATGCCACGACATTTACGCCGCCATTGTACCAGCAGCAACCAGCGGCTGTTCGTTCACCCATGGTCAGTTCGGTGCCAAATCCCGGAACATCGGAAACGATCTTCCCTGTCAGCTATCATCCATTGCCAATGACGAATGCCACCAGTCGTAAAGAAGTTTCGCCTGTAGAAACGTCAGCACCAGCTCAGGTTCCAGCCTTTACACCTCCCCCGCAGGAACCAACCGTGGTGAGTGCATCGCACACGACGACTGCTCCCGCGACAACATCGAACCGCAGTGGCACGCCAATTCAGGTACTTTCGACACCCACGGAAACGCTGGTGTTGCCGGGAGTAATCCAACAGCCCTCGTCACCGTCCACAAATCTCGAAACCTCAGCGACAAATATGCATGTTCCACCGGCTCCCACCAGAACTGGCCAGCCAGTCGTTGCGGCACCGCCAACATCGCTGGTCTCTCAGACCACAACGGAATTGCCGCCAGGCTTCTAAGCCGGTGCTGTTCCCGATAAGCTTTTCCGACGATAACCATTTAATTGTAGACCACCGAATACCGCTTCGGTGGTCTACTCGCTTTCTATGAAATGGCTTTGGAGAATCAGGTTTGCCGGGAAACGACTTGCCCAAATTGACAGTTTCGCAGCTCTCGGATTGTCTCCGGGAAATCGTGGAAATGGCATTTCCGCGAGTAATCGTCACTGGAGAGATCTCAGGGTTAACCCGAGCCAGTTCCGGGCATGTTTACTTCACACTCAAGGATGAATCCTCGCAGATCAAGGCGGTGATGTGGCGATCATCGGCCATCAAGTTGAAGTTCGACCTCCGCGACGGTTTAGCCGTCGAAGCGATTGGAGGTGTCGAAGTCTATGCACCACGTGGGCAATACCAGTTGATGGTGGAGCGGCTGACGCCTCAGGGGATTGGGCCCCTTGAACTGGCATTTCGTCAATTGCATGCCAAGCTCGCGGCGGAAGGTTTATTCGATGTGGCAAGGAAGCGGCCACTGCCTCGCTTCCCCAAGCGGATTGCCGTGATCACCAGTCCTGCCGGTGCGGCAGTGCATGACATTCTGCAGATTCTTCTCAGACGCTGGCCCGGCGTAAATGTGGTTGTTGTTCCAGTCCCTGTGCAGGGGTCAGAGGCTGCCCCAAAAATTGCAGCGGCTTTAGGAATGGTCCACCGACTGCCGGATGTGGATGTCGTGATCTGCGGTCGCGGTGGAGGAAGCCTGGAAGACCTCTGGGCCTTTAATGAAGAGCTTGTGGCCAGGGCCATTGCACAATGCCGGATTCCTGTGATCAGTGCCGTGGGGCATGAAACCGATGTGACGATTGCCGATCTGGTGGCCGATCAACGGGCATTAACTCCCAGTGAAGCTGCCGAGCGTGTCATTCCGGTTAAGGCAGAGTGGGTTCAGCATCTCGATCAGCTCCGTGATCGGCTCTGTTCCTCGCTGGTCGGATTGACAAACAGTCGTCGCAAAGAACTTGAGCAACTGAAGAAGCGAAGAGCCCTGGCAAAGCCACTGGAGCAGATCCATCGCTTCTCGCGGGAGTTGGATGATCTCGAGGCTCGTCTTAAACAAGGCTGGAAGAGAAAACTGGCCAGCCTGAATGCAGAACTGGAGAGCGCGGGCCGGGCACTCCAGGCATTGAGTCCACTGGCAGTGCTGGAACGTGGCTTTTCGATCAGCAAACGAGTGCCAGGTGGTGACCTGATTCAATCCGTCAATCAAGTGCAAGTGGGCGATCGATTGGCGACTCTGGTGGCCGATGGACAGATTCTCAGCCAGGTTCTGCAAGTTGATGCGGACGATGATCAGTAAAATTCTGCTCCAGGCGAATCGCAGGATTGCTTCCAAAACGAACGATTGCTCCCGATGACGCGTTGATTCCGTCAGTATCGATTGTGATCGAGGAATCGATTGCAGGATGCACTTGTGGAAGCCACCCGCAGCGAAACCAAAGAAATTGTGGCTGCGAAGATCCTCGCATGATCTCGTCGGATCGCGGACTCGCGAGGTCTGTCTCTGGCGAGATTTTCGTCACGAGCCATCAGTGATGCCGGGAGTTGAAGATAGTTCTCAAGCTGTCCCGAGTTCTCGTTGGACTGAGTGGAAATCCTGACCTACGGTTGCCACGCAGGCCCAGCCTGTTGCCGTTTTGCCACAAGCGACTCATCAGTTCTGGCACGGCACCCTGCGGCTCAGAATGCGATAAGGCAGCACTGTGTCCAATAGTTCACAATCCTCAACTCGACTACTCCAGCTCATGAGGGGCGACCTGCCTGCACTCGATGCGAGGCTCAATGCCCTCTCGGCCGAGTTCGATATTCCCTCGGAAGAGGGGACAGATCGAAATACGAAGCTCTGTCAACAGCTTTCGGGCATCGATCCTCACTCGACGAGAGAAGGATCGAAGTCTCACAAATCGACTCAGGGTTCAGCTTCTCGCAGTTCTGCTTTACAGGGTTCAACGACCCACAGTCCAACAACTCAGGCGCACGAACTGGAAGCACAGACTTCTTCGAGCACATCGCCCGGCAAGCCACCCCACCGGCGGATTTTTCAGGCCCATTACTCGGTTCTTTTGCCGCTGATTATCCCGGTGGCTGTCTTTGGCCAGACCGCAGTTCTGCTCTGTATTCTACTGTTTGGCACGCCCATCAGTTCTTTGATTGTCTTTTTGTTCTGTCTGGGTGGTGTGCTGATCAGCGCCATGATTGCCGCCCGCTACGAAGCGGATGCCGCCAGGAGGCTTGGTCAACCCGAGAATCGCACACAATTGACAGCAGATCTGGTGCTGTTTCGAAACATTATCTCGGAAGCCAACCATCTCTTACAGCAGGCTGAAAAACGAACGGCAGAAGCAGTGCATGCCCGAGCGACTGTCGAAGCGCGATTCAAAGTGCAGAAACGTCACGTCCGCCGTCTGGAAATGGCTCTGGATGATATGGAACAACCAGTGGTCGTGACCGATGTGAATGGACATGCGCTGTACCAGAACGAATCTGCGAGAAGTCTTTATAAACAGATCAGCCAGAAACTTGCACGGGAAGTTCAAGAACAGACGGGGCTGATTGACATTCTCGAAGGGATGAAGCCGCTGCTGCAGGAGACTTTAACGCGGCGAGTGGCGAGTGATCGTCGAACAGCCGATGTTCCCTGTCTGGCCACGACGTACCGAATTCATGCGCATACTCTCAAAGAGAACGAAAACGCCCTGCTGGGGGCTGCACTGGTGCTGCAGGATATCGGGAAAGAAGTGCAGGATCGCAGCCGACATGCGGAGTTTGTTTCTTCGGTCTGCCACGAATTCAAGACACCCATGTCGAGCATCAAGGCTTATGCCGAGCTTTTGCGCGATGGCGAGATTGATGAAGCTGAAGAACAGCAGAAGATTCTGGTATTTATCGATGAACAGGTCGATCGCCTGAGCCGGCTGGTCGACAACATGCTGAATCTGGCACGGATTGAAAGTGGTGTGATTCGAGTTCAGCGGAAAGATGTCGAAATCAACCGCTTGCTCAAGAGCGCGCTCGATGTGGTGACTCCTCAGGCTGCCGCTAAATCGCAGACGGTCGAATCGTTACTGAGTGATCTTTATATCCCCGCCCATGTCGATGAAGACCTCTTCAGCCAGGCAGTCGTGAACCTGTTATCGAACGCTGTGAAGTACACCCCAGCCGGCGGGAAGATTTCCCTCAAAAGCCGACTGGAAGAAGATCGTGTCCTGATTGAAGTCCGGGATACCGGCATGGGGATTCCTGCGGCCAGCCTGCCTCGACTCTTTGAGCGTTTTTATCGAGTCCCGGAGAATATGAAAGCTGCTGCGGGAACCGGGTTAGGTCTGGCACTTGTGAAATACATCATCTCCAGCATTCACGACGGATCCATCAGTGTCTCTTCCAGACAAGGTGAAGGAAGCTGCTTTACGATCAGCATACCGGCTGGTCATCGCATTCGAAAAACACATCGTGTTAACGACCACGTCCTGCTCGATAACTGAAGAAGTACTGCCATCCGAAGCACTGTCATCTCGACTGCGATACTGACTACTGCGAATTGGGAAGATCATGAATTACCGTGTCCTGTTATGTGATGACGAACCGCATGTGCTGTTGCCTTTGTCACTCAAGTTCCGCAAATCGGGGTTTGATGTGCAGATGGCAGAACATGGCGGAATTGCCTGGTCAAAAATTCTGGAAGAACAGCCCGACGTGGTGATCACGGATTGCAATATGCCGCATATGAGTGGCCTGCAACTTATTGAAAAGATCCGCAGTTGCGAGGCAACACGGCATCTGCCAGCCATTCTGCTGACCGCTAAAGGCTACGAAATGGACGAAGCAGAACTTCAGGAGCGGCTGGGAGTCTCGGCACTGGTCGTCAAACCCTTCAGCCCGAAAGAAGTTGTGCAGACAGCGATCCGATTATTGAATCCTGGTGGACACGATTCGGTCGAGATTACAGATCTGACAAATCACTTCCGGCCATAACCCGCCCGACTTGATCCCATTTGATGCAGAGCTGATTCTTCCTGTGAACGGTGAATGATATGCAGGTCTCGACAGAAACCTTTGGAAACGTGCTGGTCGCTCATACTCCGGAAGAGTTGACTGAAGAAACGACGCGATTATTCCATGAAGCCATCGAGACGCATCTGCAGGCTGGGCTGAAAAGCGTCGTGTTGCAGATGGATCGCAGCGAAACATTGGACAGTGCTGGTCTGACAGCTCTGGTTGACCTGCATGAAAGACTTCGCGAACAGGGCGGAAACGTCAAAATCTGCGCACTGACAGAGACGGGCCGCAAGATCTTTCATGTCACCAGGCTGGATGAAGAATTCGACCTGTATGAATCGATGATCGATGCTGTCGGAAGTTTCCAGTCGTGAAATCGGCTCCACGTCTTGAGTGGCCTCTCTTTCGAAAGTTCGGCAACTGAAATGGCTGGTTTACTTCAACTCAATAAACCTCGACTTGGCGATCTGCTTGTCCAGAAGGGATATCTGAGTGCAGAGCATCTGGATGAAGCTTTAGCCCAACAGCACAGCAGTGGGGGTATGCAACTGCTGGGCGAAATTGTGGTCGCTCAAGGCTATTGCTCTGAAGACCAGGTGCTCGAATGCGTCGCTGATGATTGCGGCATTCCTTACATCCGTCTCGACAGCCGACTGTTTGATCCACGCGCTGTCGAGTTGCTGCCTCGGGAGTTTCTCGAAAAAAACTGCATCCTGCCGTTGTTCAAAGTTCGCCAGACATTAACTGTCGCAACGGCGGAGCCATCGAACATTTTTATCATCGATCAGTTGCGGCAGATCTCGGGCTGCGACATTCAACTGGCTGTAGCGAGCAGTCGAGATATACGGCGGACATTCCAGATGTACCTGCCGAACTCCAAAGTGTTTGTGATCGATGACATTATCGATGACGTGAACACCGAAGCTGTCGAATTAATCGAGGAATCGATCGACGATATTTCGTTTGATGTTGATCTTGCTGGTCAGAGCCCGATCATCAAGCTGGTGAACTATGTGATCTTCAGCGCGGTGCGGGATGGTGCCAGCGATGTGCATATCGAACCGACTGAACGCCAGATTCGTGTCCGTTATCGCGTGGATGGAGCGTTGCATCAGGCACTCGAATTGCCTTTACATATTGCTCCAGCGATTGCTTCGCGCATCAAGATTATGGCGACCCTCGACATCAGTGAGCGTCGCCTGCCTCAGGATGGACGCATTCATGTCTTGATGGAAGGGAGACCGATCGACCTGCGGGTGAGCACCTTGCCATTGCCGCATGGCGAGAAGGTGGTCATTCGAATTCTCGACAGCCAGAAGATCAACCTGACACTTTCGCAATTGGGATTCAGTGCCGAGATTCTGGAGAAATTTATTGCCCAGATTCATCATCCCAATGGAATTGCCCTGGTGACGGGGCCAACGGGAAGTGGCAAAAGTACGACGCTCTACTCGGCCATCAATGCCGTGACTTCGATGGAAAAGAACGTCTGCACTGTGGAAGACCCGGTGGAATTTCAATTGCCGATGGTCAATCAGTTTCAAGTGAATGAAAAAATCGGGCTGTCATTTGCAGCAGTGCTCAGAAGCCTGCTCAGGCAGGATCCGGATATCATCATGGTGGGTGAAATCCGCGATAATGAGACCGCCCGCATCGGGATTCAGGCCGCTTTGACGGGGCATCTGGTGTTCAGCACGCTGCATACGAACGACGCCTGCTCGGCTGTGACACGTCTGATCAACATGGGCATCGAAAGCTATCTGCTGGCTGCCAGCCTGAACATGGTGCTGTCACAGCGACTGTGCCGGCGCATCTGCCCGAAGTGCAAGCAGTCGTATGAACCACCCAAAGCCATGCAACTGGCCATGGGAAAAATGGGGATGGAAGCCAAGGAGTTCTTCCGCGGAGTGGGATGCAAGAAGTGCCGGAACACGGGATTTTCGGGACGGGTTGCGATCCATGAGCTGCTGGTGGTGGACGACGGCATGCGCGATCTGATTGCGCAATCGCCAGCACTGGGAGAGCTGAAAAGTTATGCCCAGAAGCAGGGGATGATGCCACTTCGTTTCGATGGCTTCCGCAAAGTTCGCGAAGGTTTAACGACGATTGAAGAAGTCTTTCAGGCGAGTGATGAAGGCTGGCTACCACTTCGAAGTTAATAACAGGAAGTTAATGGCAGGAAGAAGTGAGTGGCCGATCAATGCAAGACTGCAATGTGAAATGCTCGGCCAAGTTCAACAGAAATCTGCGCTGGTGATGAGATGTGTTTGAGATTGATTTCCTCTGATGGTCTGCAAGGGACGTGGTGCCCGTGATGAGCACATTTACCTACACAGCACGTGACATTCAGGGCACGACACACTCGGGCAGCGTGGAAGCCGAAACGTTGGCCATGGCAGTTCGTCAGCTCAAAACCGATGGATTGTATCCTGTCCAACTGGTGGAATCGGCAGTCTCTCTTCAATTGAAGCCCTGGTTGACACGTAAACCCAGGCAGGCAGATATCGTTTCGATGACGAGCCAGTTGGCCGTTGTCGTCGATGCCGGCGTGGCACTTTCTGTGGCTCTGGAAGGACTGGCCTCGCAAGCGGTTTCGCCCGCACTCAAACAGATGCTGACGACCATCGAAGAACGTGTGAAATCGGGAGACGACTTTTCGACGGCTTTAAGTGAGTTCCCGCGAAGCTTTGATGCACGGTACATCAATCTTGTGAAAGCCGGTGAAGCGACAGGTCATCTGGGGCCAATTCTCAGTCGGCTGGCAGAACAGCTTCAGCAGGAATCCGAAACGAGGCAAAGAGTGCAGGGGGCGATGATGTACCCTGCAGCCATGCTGTTGATGTGCGTCGGAGCCTGTATTTTTCTGCTGACGTATGTCTTCCCGAAAATTGCTCCAATGTTTGCTGGCCGCGGGATTGAGTTGCCAACAGCGACACGCATTCTGCTGGCGGTTTCGAATTCGCTGACAGGCTACTGGTGGGCGTGGATCCTTGGCCTAATCGCCGTGGTGGCGGGGAATACCTACCTGCTTTCACAGGAATGGGGACAACGTCTTCGCGACCGCCTGATGCTACAATTACCTATTCTGGGGCCACTGGTTCGTAAAACCATTCTCGCCCGGATTGCCAGAACACTTTCGGCGACGGTCTCGGCCGGTGTGCCTGTGCTGCCGGCACTCGAACTTGCTGCCAAAGTGGCTGGAAACCGCATCTTTCAGGATGCGATGGAAGATGTGGCCTTGCATGTGACCTCTGGTCAGTCGATTGCTCAGATCATGGCGACGAACCCTGTCTTTCCCAAATCGGTCGTGCAGATGATTGCTGCGGGAGAGCAGACGGGGCAATTGGGAACTGTGCTGGGCAAGCTGAGTGATCATTATGATCGCGAAGTGGCCGTCTCGATTAAGTCGGCCACCAGCCTCATCGAGCCAATTATGGTCGCTGTGATGGGCCTGGTGATTGGCACAATTGCCCTGGGGATGCTGCTGCCGATCTTCAAGCTGAGCACGCATCATTAGTCAACGCGAGAGTTGCTTATCTTTCCGGCCGCCAGTAATCGCCCGTCATCCATTGCACGAGCATTTCGAGTTCTCGTGGCGGTAACTTGTCAAAAGCGGGCATGGCGTTTTTCGCACCAAAGTAATCGTCACTACCGGGTGCTTTCAGGAACTGTGTCAGCCAGACACCTCCGCCATAGCCTGTGAGAGTGGGTGCTCCTGTCCCGGAGTTTTCGGCAAGAGGCTTGTCTTCGCCGCGAACGTGCATGGCATGACAATCAATGCAGGCGGATGACAGACTTCCACTGGCGAGCTTGCCCGTGCCAAAGACTTCACGACCTTGCAGTGCCAGTTTCTCATCAATGGTCCCCAGATCTTTCCGGCCGGACTGCTGCGCCATGAATTCGAGCAGTGCCGCCAGACTGGTGGCATTTTCTGGAGCCAGCAACAGATCGCGGTTTTCACTCGACCAACTGGCCATATCTCCTTCGAGAAACCGGGCTGCGACGGTGTCATCGGAGTGATTTTTGAGCGGAGCCAGAACGGTGGAGTAATCGATCAGAATGGCTTTCATCCATTCACGTGTGCCGAACTGACTCAGATCCACCGCCGAGAATTGGGGGGGATGCGCTGCATGACCTGCTACGACAGCTTCGTGGTGATGACAAGCAGCACAATTCTTCTGAAATAGCCGTGGCCCTTGTGTCTTTGGATCGTTGGCCAGCAAAGAGACAGCACCACTGGCTGGAATACCAGTCCGCGAGGCGAGATCCACTGTTCGTTGGGCGAGTTGCTCGCTGTGGTGCAATGCGAGTTGATGATCAACATTAAGAGCATCTTCTCGCAGAGTGGTGACAGTGAGATAACCCACACCGGTAAAAAGGAGCAGCAGAAAAGCGACGTTTGCCTTGTGACCCCATCGGGAGCGTCCCGTCCAGGGCATGATCAGGATAATCAGGCCAATGAGTGTGGGGAGGTAAATGGCACCGAACACCAGGCCGCCCAGTTGCTGCACGAATTCGAACTTCAGGAAGCGGAACAGAAACAGAAAGTACCATTCCGGCCGGGCAGCAGAAAACGCCTCGGCGGGATTCATGGGCGCTCCGAGTTCAGCCGGTTGTGTCAAAGTCAAACCGACAACAGTCACGACAGCCAGCAATGAAAAGATTCCATTGCGAAGTGCTTGCCCGGGCCAGAATCGAGTCGCGTTGAGCGGGACATCTTCCTGCCGGTTTCGTCTGGCTTCGGCTCTCCACAACAGCGATTGCAAGCCCAGCACCGCCAGGTAAGCGAGTGGAAGTAAGCCGACATGCAGAACGTAAAGTCGCGATAAGGTGAGGTTTCCGTAACGACTGCTCCCCTGCACCAGTTCCTGCAAATAAGGACCTGCCACGGGGGCTGAAGACATGATGTTCAGAAAAATGCTGGTCGCTGCATGAGCCCGCTGGTCACCAGGGAGCTGATAGCCGGTATGCGACAACCCCAAAATGCAGAGCCCGCCGGCAATCGTGGCCCAGAAGCTCAATTCACGAGGTGCAAGGTACCAGCGATCCCAGACAATCTGCAGCACCTGTAAAGCCAGAGCGACGACCATGGCCTGGGCGGCATAATGGTGAATTCCGCGGACGAGCCAGCCCCAATGCAATTGATGCTGGATGTAGTATGTGCTCTCCCACGAAGAAAGGCGGCCTGGCGAATATGTGCCCGCCATGGCCAGGCCAGTGACGAGTTGAGTGATAAAGAGCACCACCAGTACAGACCCCCAGGCGTAACGCCAGCGCGGGCCACCCGCTACGGGAGCATTTGCCAGCTCTCGAAACCAGGTGATTAATCCGGTGCGTGCTTCTAACCAATGACTCACTCGATGCATATTGCCGCATTCCTCAATGCCAGCGAGAACCTGCTGTACGCCGAACTGACACTTCAAGCTTGATGAGATGGAGTCGAGTTCGAGGTCTGTTGTGGGCTGTCAAACAACGACTTTCTCCGGGATTCCGATTCGAAATTCCTGATACTTGACCCAGACCATTCCGGAGGGATCAATGCGTGCTTCCAATTGATCCAGCGGCCGAGGCGAGACTTTATTCATGGCCTGACCATCGAGAGCAAAGGCACTGGAGTGACAGGGGCAGAAAAACCGGCTCTGATCAGCTTCGTAATCGACTTTGCAACCCAGATGCGGACAGATATCACTGAAGACCACGACGGTTCGATCGGGAAATCTTCTCAGGTAAATCGTGCCGACTGGTTGATCAGGAAAAACCTGCCAGGCATCGCGAACATCAATCCGCACGACACTTTTGACGGGAGTTCCATCTTCAGGAAGTTCGTCAAACCTGATGATTGGCAAAAATCCATTGGCGAGTTCTGCTGCCGGGTTGCCTCCTGGGGATAAATCCGCAGAGGTACCGGACTTTCTCAGGAGTGGATCGAGAGTCAGGCCGACTGCGGCAGAGACCGGGATGGCGACAGCAGCCAGAAACGAGCCACAGGCGAGCATGGCTGCGACCGCGTCGCGCCGGGATGGCGCTACTTCCGCTGATGTCTGCGAAACGATCGCCTCTGCTGGAGCAGGAGGTGAGAGATGTGAACCCACAGACTCAGACGCCACGCTGGGTTTGGTCGTCATAAAGGAAATACCGCTCGGTGGGAATTCGGGTGGGAGGGAAGGGCTGTCAAAGGCTTACAAGACGAACTTCCTGAAGGCGTTTTGACAACCCGCCTGGAAACCTGAGTATACCGCCGCGGTCAACCCATCGAAATACACCGATTTGAAAATATGATTCGTTTTGCCTTAACAAACTTGGCTTAAATGACTTGGCTCAACTGGCCGGAATAGAACTGCTGGCAGGATCGGGAAGGGCCTTTAAGCCTTCAAGCATGGCTGCGTGAACTCGCGCGTGGGCCACATCGAGCGGGCCGGGAAGTGTGGCACCGGCAGCCTGTTTATGACCACCACCGCCGAACTTCTCGGCAATCGACGCCACATTCAGACCGCCGCGACTGCGAAAGCTGAATTTGATCTGGCTATTCATCTGTTCAACACCGATATAGGCAGCTCTGGTGCCTGAAATGCGCAGACATTCGTTCACAAGGTCTTCGGTATCTGCCGGAACTGCCCCGAGTTCGACGAAATCGCTCCATTTAACAACTGTCGATGCGAGAAGACCATCGGCATCGAGTTGAGCACGACCTAAAACTCGGCCGCAAAGGTGGAGACGGGCGAGAGTCGACTGCTCGTACAGATGACGGTAGATATCTGTGGGGTCGGCCCCCCGCTCCATGAGAGCACCCGCGATCTGCATGGTTTGCGCGTTGGTGGCAGGAAAGCGGAACCAGCCTGTGTCAGTGGCAATCGCCGCATAGAGGGCTGTCGCTGCCACTTGTGTCAGAGGAACATTCATGAATTCACAAAGACGGAAAATCAAAGAGCCTGTGGCTTCGGATCGAGTGTCTTTGAATTCCATGGCTCCCAGATCGTCACTGCTGACGTGATGATCGATGACGATCCTCGGAATGGTGGTCGTGCGCATCCATTTGCCGAGTTCGCCCAATTGTTGCCAGGCGCTGGTATCGACAATGATGTGCAAATCGGTCTCGGCGAGGCTGGCACCATTCACAGACCCGCCGAACGTTTCGACCATCTGCTCAGGGTCAATCCAGAACAGATTGGCTGGCGGTGCCGAGGGATTCACAATGCGGACTGTCTTGCCGAGATGTTTGAGCAGACAGGCCAGGCCTAAAGCTGACCCAATGGCATCCGCGTCTGGTCGAACATGGCTCGATACCAGAATGCGTTGATGAGACTCAATCAGCGGGACAATCGGTTTCCAATCAATCGTGTTCATATCACGAATGATAAATACCTGGAGCCCTGCTTCACCAGCAAAGTTTCCACAGAAATTTTGCAGAGGACTCTTAACGGTCGATGGAAATCACTCCACCAACGGCTTTTGCCGTCTGGATTCACAGCGAAAACCGTGCTGGCTGATCGCTCGATGGTGGCGGAAGTGCCCGATTTCACTTTCCAATGGACTTGAATTGAAGGGGCAATTCGTCATTCCACAGGAAAGCCGCACATCGACGGCGGCGCTTTTCTTCGGGGGACCACTCCGACTGAATCTGCTGGCAGGCGAGCAAAATTTCCTCGAGAGTGGGATCGTTCCCCTGTCGATCCAACGATTCTTTTCGTCGTCGTGATCGCTTGACGGGTGTTTTGAACAAATGAGTGGCAGTGGTCTGAAGGATCAAAATGTGACTCCTGATAGAGATTTGTCGATCGAATGACAGGCAAATCTCGTACCCCGGATGCAAAGGATTTTTGCCCGGGCGCCTGTCATTCATGGCGTACTAACCGGCAACAATTCGATCCACCTGCAACGACTGAAAGTCGTCTATTTCCCAAGAGCTGTTTTGAGTGATGTCTCGGGTGCTCTGTCATGCCTCAAGCTGAGAAATGGGAGTCACCCGTTAAGTCCAGCTCGCTGTACAGGATTTCTCTTTGTCAGGAGAGACGGCAGCACCGCAGCCTGCGAAACGAGGAGATTTCGACTTCCAACTGGTCGATTGGCAACCAGTTGGGCGGCTATCAGCCATCGACAGGGGTCAAAAACAGGAAATTGTGAGTCGATCGGTGACTTTCGAACGTTTGGCATGACCCGTGCTTTGTAGGTCTCATCAGTCAACTACAATTTTCGAGTCACGATAGTGAATCGAATCATTACCAACAGTCATTTCTTCAGCGTGTGAACATCCGGCTGGCAATGTTTTGTCAAAGCCCGGCGAGGTCACACACATTTCGAAATGACGCATTCACAAAGGCAGGAGAGCATCATGCTGAGCTGGGCACTGACATTTTTGATTGTGGCGATCATTGCCGGCGTCTTGGGGTTTGGAGCGATTGCTGGTACGGCCGCCTGGATTGCCAAGCTGTTATTCGTGGTGTTTATCGTGTTGTTCCTGTTGAGTCTGATCATGGGGGGAGTCCGGCGCCCCTCGATATAGATCGAACCTCTCAATAGAGATTTTCTATTAACACGATGGCTTGTGATCGAATCAGATAACAAGCACATGACGCTCGTTCAATACGGCGAACTTTTATTAAGGAATTGATCAGCATGATTACGCGAGAAGAAATTCAAGGACAATGGACACAACTTAAAGGTCAGATTCGGGAACGCTGGGGACAGATCAGTGATGACGAGCTTCAGCAGGCCCAGGGAAACACTGAGCAATTGATTGGTCTGCTGGAAAAGAAGACCGGAGAATCACGCCGTCAATTGGAGCAGTTTGTTCAAGGAGCGGTGAAGAACGGACAGAATTTCCTGGGGAATGCGGGACAAACTGTTCGCGAGTATGCCCAGACAGCCGCTCATGCGGCCAGCCAGCGACTGGGTTCGATTGAAAGCGGGATTGAATCGGGGATGCAGGAAGCTCACAAAATGGTTTCTTCGCGTCCACTCGAGTCGATAACGACAGCCTTTGGTGTGGGCCTCCTGGCTGGCGTTGTCGTCACGCTGCTGCTTCGGTCTGATCGGGCCTGACAACAAGTTTTTAATCATAAAGACATCATAATAACTATGGATATCATTCCGTAGAGAGCCTCACCGCCGAAAGACGTATAATGGATGATCGAGAGAGAATTCGATTCAAGATGCGGCGGTTGAGGCGACAACTCGATCGACATTCCAGTGAGTGGAGTGCTCAGGCCCACCGCTGGCTCGACTGGAAGTATCAGGTCAGCCAGCATCCACTCCTGAGTGTGGGAATTGCAGCAGCAGCCGGTTATCTATTAATCCCCAGGAAAAAGCCTCCTGTGCGGGTAGAAATCGATGAGGCAACGCGGCGGGAGATCGTCAAGCAACTTCAGATACAGCAGTTCAACGAGCCCATCAGTCAGTCACCGGCTGTACCAACTTTATGGCAGACGGGAGTGACGATTGCCAGCCAGTTTCTGCTACGCAGTGCGATCAATTATGGTATTTCTCAAATTGATCGTTTATTGAACTCTGTTCAAACATCGACTGAGCATCAATCATCAGATACGTTCAACACCTCCGGGACTCATGATATTTATTCGAGCAATACGCCAATACCAGAAAACAAGCTTCACCTCTACCATGGGTGATGATGCAGATCACTGAAACCAACAGCCAGTCTGCAGCTATCCTCATTCTTCAAATCACTCGGGGTGTGCTACTGCAAATGAGAGTACGAGAGAACCAGACTCAGGCATTAAGGGTTACCGAGGGATGCACCGAGAACAAGGTTCTCGAAAGGGCAACCGACCACGAACCTTTACAGAGACTTTATTTTACCTGGGATGTGGCGAATCGCTGGATTTCGCAGAATGCGGCTATGAGCCTGTTGATCGCTGCGACTTTGGGAGCAACCTGGGGATGGATTCAGAAAAGATCGCCATGAATGAACGCGAGCCGGTCCCCGCCAGTCGCGCCCAAGTGAGAAACTCTGATCAGCCGCCGACACTCATTACGATTATTCATGAGTGCCTCAAATTGGCCGATCTTCAATTCCAACTGTTTCAGATGGACATTGTTGAGTTTTGGAAGAGATCGCAATGGGCACTGGGATTGTTGGCATTAGGTGGTGCACTGCTACTGGGAAGTTTACCCATCGCATTGATGGCGATCGCCGCCTGGTTGGAAGCGACTATCGGCCTCACTCGAGAAGCTTCTCTCGCTTGCACGGCTGCCATGGGTGTGATCATCGCAGTCACAACGTTGGCGTGGGCTGTGATGAGATTACAGCGTGCGATTGAACCACTCGCCAGCAATCAGGAAGAATTGCGAGCGAACCTCCAATGGATGAGACATCTGTTACATCAGGATGAGATCAACGACGCCAAAGAGCAATGATCATTCGCAGCCGGGAACGCTGACTTCGTTTCGATCACGGGCGGAAACATATTGAATTTATAGAGCTCCACGAAAAGCAACTATTATAGAAAGTCAATCATGGTCATCAATGAAGGTTATGAGACAACGAATCCCGTTGGCCAGGAGAGAGAACATTCAACACGAGGAAGTGAGATGTTTTCTCGTGCCTTGCAGCCAGGTTGCGAGCTTCAGCCATTTCATGATCTGGGAGCATACCTGAAAGTCTATGCCCGTGAAAAACCTGGCACTGCGGCCCTGGTCTGTCTGGGTGTCGGATTTGTACTGGGCTGGCGACTTCGCCATTGGTAACCGTTCTCCCAGCCACTTTTCTGTATTCATAACAATCAACATTCATAACAAACGACGGGCGACTCATGGTGGAGTGGCCCGTCGTTTTGCATGAAATCCAGTACCTTCATTCACTGAAATCCTGACGACCCGCTAGGTCTGGCGCGAAAAGATGAGAGCCGAGTAAGGGCCGACTTCCAGTGAGGCATGGTGAGCTGGATTGGCAGTTTCATCCTGCAGATTCAGATGATCGATACAGGCGGTATTCGCGAATTCAGGGCTATAGATACTGGCGTCGGAATTCAATTCCAGTTGCCAGGTCGCTGCATAGGGAAAGTTGAACTCGATCTGCCGGGGTTCGCGGTAAAAGTTGAGGATAACGACGATATCATCCTGCGGGGCCGAGGTATGCCAGCGGTGAAAGGCTAATGTTTTCGCGGCATGATCTTCGTGTAGCAGTGAGATTCCTGAACCTGTCAATCCGCGAGAGACGCCTTTATTATCGACTCTCAAGTGGCAAAGATCCCGAAACAGTCGGAGAATGCCTTTGAGTTCGATGGCTCTATCCCAGTCGAGTGGCACGTCGTCGCGGAACCAGCCGTCTTCCAGAAATTCCTGCCCCTGAAAGACCATCGGAATTCCGGGGGTCGTCATCACCAGGGCGAGGCCCAGGGTGGCCCGCTTCTGGGCAAACCAGTTACGGGTTTCATGCGGCATGACTTCTGAAGGGATGCGGGCTTTGCCGTTTGCGACTTCATCGTGAGATTCGGTATAGATCACACGTTCAAATGGATCGCCATTGAAGGTGGCAAAGATAGCCCCCTTAATGGAGTCGAGGGAACGGGCATCATCATCGGGTTCAATCAGGACCTCTCGTACGGGATGAACAAACCGGGCATCCCACTGCGCCGAGAAGGCAGCTCCGCCTCGTTCGACGGGTGCTGTCAGTTCGTCCTTATTGTGGAGATCTTCCGCGATGGTCAAAGCCTGGGGATGGCGTGCATGGATTTCCGAATTGATCCACTGTGTTAAAGACCACCCATCTGGAAGATCGCAGCCGGGGTCGCCATCGCCGCGCACACTACGGATATATAAAGTCATGTCGAAGCGGAGTCCATCGCAATGAAATTCATCGAGCCAGTAGAGCGCATTATCACGCAGGTATTGTCGAACCTCAGGTCGGCCGTAGTCCGGGCGGGTGCTGCCCCAGGGAGTCTCTGCCCGCCAGTCGTTATAGAAGTAGATACCGCCGAGTTGATTTTCACTCCAGCCATCGAATTGCCAGAGACTCAGATCAGACGGACCGAAGTGATTGTAGACGACATCAAGGATGACACCGATGCCTCTTTTGTGAGCTTCGCGAACGAACTCCTTAAATGCCTTCGGGCCGCCATAACTCGACTCTACGGCGAAAATGTGAGCAGGATTGTAACCCCAGGAGAAATCACCCGCGAATTCGGCGAGAGGCATGATTTCGACGCAGTTCACACCCATACGTTTGAGATGATCAAGCTGGCGAATTGCGGCAGAAAGTGTTCCTGGCTGGCCATCGCCGGCATCTTTGGCGAAGGTGCCAATATGCATCTCATAAATGATGAGTTCGTTTCTGGGTGGCAGTTCGAAGGCGTCATCCTGCCAGTCAAATTCGGGGTCTGCAACAACGGAGTGACCTACGGAGTTCGTGACTTCTTTGGCATAGGGGTCAATGCGCGTCACCCAGTTCTCGCCTAGTTTTAAGGCGTATAAATACTCTGCGCCGACACTGAGCCCCGTGACTTCGCCGTACCAGAAACCACTGGCGACAGATTCTGGAGCAGTTCCTGCCTGCTCGTGATCTTCCGTCGGCTCGCGATACTCCTGGGAAAGGGGATGCTGAGTCTCCTGCCAGTCGTTGAAATTTCCCACTACAGAGACGGCCTGGGCATGAGGTGCCCAGACACGGAAGGCCACCCCTTGTTCTGTGAGAATGGCCCCCATGCCCGCATGATGTTTGGCTGTTTCTGATGACTGCGACGATTGACCTTCAATCGATGCCCAATTTTCGACAGAGACGTTCGCCGGAACCATCAGCAACCTCATTTTCAGGGGGCAGAAGTTATAACCAGAATACCTCGGAGCGCATCGAGATCACCAATTCCACGCCTACTGCACGGCGTGTACCAAACATTGACCGGGAAGAATCTCGATCTCGCGATGACTGTTGATCAGACAGACCTCAAAAGAATCGCCCTGAAGCTGATTGCCAACCGATCATCTCGCCTGCCGATCGAGCGATCGCAGCGCACGCCCCTCGACAGACGGCTTACTTCTGGCCCTGCTGGGCTTTGACGTAATTCTCGACCAGGATCGCATTGCGGATGTGGGCCTTGAAGGCGAGATCGAAGAGATCGCCAACGACGGGAATACTCCCGGCTGCAAAATCGAGAACAATGTTGGCTGACATCTGCAGCAACAACCATCGAGGAAGACCGACTCGATAGGCGAGATAGACCAGCCATGCTCCGACAAGTCCGGTAAGCAAATCTCCCGCCCATGGAACCAGGCCAATGATGGAATCCCAGCCATAGCGAATGCTGGTCCCCGGGATGGTGAAGCGAGCATCAAGTAAACGAGCCCACTTCTGAATCGTCAGGAGACGATCCAGATCGACGGAATTTCGTGTTTGTGCGGCATCAAGATCAGCAGCGGCCTCTGGCAGAGAGGACAACTTCTGCCCCTTCGGGAGGATCACCGGTACATGGAGTGGTGGTTTGGCTGGATTCACAGCATGTCCTGCTCTGGTGTGGAAGTCTCTCAACAACCCCGGTTGTGACAGAACAGAATTGTAAGGCATCGATGGACACTCCCGCCAAAAATGTTGGATGACAAAAGCTTCTCAATCAACCACCAGACAGGAATACGCATGAGAATTTCTGCAGATGACGAAAAGTACCGCTCGGACACTCATTTTCCTGAATTTTTGGTCGGGGTGGGAATTGAAGCTTCGCTGTCAGCCCCGAAAACTTGTCTGAAGTATCAGGCCGGGCGGAAGCGTCTGTGGATTAATGACTCCGAATTTTCGACCCTGAATTGATAACACTGAACTGATGACACAGATCAGTGTGCGACGGCTTTGGATTTCGACTGCCATTCGGCTTCATGCAGCTCAATGGGTGATGGGGGCTCGTGGTCCTGTTTTCCGGTCTCGAAGGATCGCATTGAAGAAAGTGACGGCCGCTGTTTCGGGATGAATGTCGAGAGGACAGAACAGACGCAAGGAGCTTCACGCGGCGTGAAATTCAGAAATCTGTGTTAAACGTCACTGGCGAGAGCTACGATGCTGAATGACTGATTGAATTCTCGCTGATCTGATTTTCCGTTGAGGTGATATGATCATGACATGGGCCGCGTGGGCAATGCTGATTCCAGCGTGGACGATTGTGATTCTGACCATGACCTGGTCCATGAATCGGGTGTTGAGGTCATCTTCAGGTTCCTCTGAGATGAATCCAGCCGACAGTGATCCAAACCAGGGTGCAGCAGCCGAAGCGTCTGTTCCGAACCAGGGGAGTTACCGCGCGCTGACCTCCGATATGCAAGGTGCCCCGGAATAACGCTCCAAAATCGAGTTGAATCGCATTGAGCTGCACCGTCTGCCGGATGAGAAGCCCACGGAAAGTTGCTCCGAAAAATCCGTTGAGATGAGCCGATTGGGCGGGGGTATGCAAAAATGCGTGTAACCATCGAATCGATGGGCACTTGCGTCCTTGACTTCTCTTGTTGAGCAACCCCACAATTCGCTGAGAGAGAAACCAGTTGTGTGGTGTTTCTCAGCTCGTCCTTTCAAATTTCATGTCATGCCAAGACACAAGTGATGATCGGGACTGTTTGGGCAATACGGATCGATCAACGCAGTTCGATCAACGTCATTGCACAATGGCTCCACGGTTACCTGCCTCAATGTGGCCTTCTCATCAAGCAATACGCTGGACTTTTACCAGCCATGTGAGTGGCTGTGGGAGTCATGAATTGACGATTTTGTAGCCGCAGATTCACCGTGATTGAACGCATCCTCTGTGCATCTTTGAACTTGATTGACTTCAGAAAACTCAGGAGCCACCGATGGCGGATGATTACCTTCGCAAACTGATCAAAGATGGTCTCATCAGTAAGGATCAGCTTGGTGAAGCCGAGGACCTCGCCCGCAGTATGGGGATCTCGATTTCTGATGCCCTGATTAAACTGGGGTATGTGGGAGCCAGCGAGTTGGGCCAGAGACAGGCCGCCGCTTTTGGTTACCAGTACGTCAGTCTGGACGGGATGGAGATCTCCAGTGGTGTGATCGGGCTGCTTCCAGAATCGGTCGCTCGCGAAAACATTGTGATCCCGCTGGCAATGGACGACGACCGGCTGAAGATCGCGATCAGCGACCCGATGAATTATGAAGTGCTTGATAAACTCCGATTTCTGCTGAACCGCGATATTGATCTGGCAGTGGCATCCAAAGAATCGATTCAAAATGCCATCAATCGGCATTATGGCCAGAGTGAAACGGAATCTGTTGATTCGATTCTGCTGGAGTTCACCGAAACAGCGATCGATTTTACCGCGACGGATATCCCCTCATCGGCAGCAACGACCGCGGAGGAGAATGCCCCGATTGTTCGCCTCGCAAACCTGATTGTCAGCGAGGCAGTGAACATGCGCGCCTCTGACATCCATATCGAGCCGTTTGAAGACAAGGTGCGTGTTCGCTACCGGATTGACGGAGTGCTGGTCGAACGAGACAGCCCTCCCAAGCGTCTGCATTCGGCACTGATTTCCCGTTTCAAGATTATGGGAAACATGGATATCGCAGAAAAACGCAGGCCTCAGGACGGACGAATCAAGACCCGCATCAACGGCCAGGATTTTGACCTGCGAGTCAGTATTCTCCCCACTGGTTTTGGCCAGGCCATCGTGATGCGAATCCTGGATCGCAACAATATTAAGGTGGGGATCCGCAGCCTGGGATTGTCGGACGAGAACTACCGCCGATTCAACAACACGATTCGACGCCCGAATGGAATCTTTCTGGTCACAGGGCCCACCGGCTCCGGAAAGACTACTACTTTGTACAGTGCCCTGGGCGAAATGAACCGGCCGGACAAAAAGATCATCACGGCTGAAGATCCCGTGGAGTATTACCTGCCCGGGATCAATCAGGTGGAAGTGAAGGCCGACATTGGATTGAACTTTGCACGCATTATTCGTGCGATGCTGCGACAAGCTCCGAATATCATTCTGGTGGGAGAAATTCGAGATGCCGAGACTGCTCAGATGGCAATTCAGGCTTCTTTAACTGGACACTTGGTTTTCAGTACTCTCCACACGAACGATGCACCGAGTTCTATTACACGCCTGATTGACATGGGAGTCGAGCCATTCCTTGTGGCCTCGTCGATTGTGGCCATTATGGCACAGCGCCTGGTGCGTACCGTGTGCCCGAAATGCAAAGAACCGTATGCACCCGACCCCAGCGAAATTGCACACTTTGCCCTGACGCCAGAACAAGTTGCGGCGGCAAACTTTATGCGAGGCAAGGGGTGCAATCACTGCCAGCAATCGGGTTATCGAGGTCGTGCCGCTGTGTTCGAGCTCATGATGATGAACTCCACATTGCGTGAAATGACATTCAAGGGAGAACCTTCCCAGTCACTGCGGAGACAGGCACGTCTGTTTGGTATGAAGACCCTTGTTGAAGATGCTGTCGATAAGGCATTAATCGGAAAGTCAACCCTGCTTGAGGCTTACAAACTCGACAAGGGGAGTGGCCACTAGACGAAACGGGGAGATTTCGGCGCCGAAAATAGCGCCGCCCGTGGTTTGCACTGCACGCAAAATACATTTTTGTGGCTTGGGGTTTGGTGGGGAGTCCCCACGACTGAACCTGACGGGAACTGACACCTCAGTCCCAACCTTAAAGTCAAAAGTGAACACACGATCTCCCTGGAGTTGCCTGCCGACTTCCCTCCCATGCAACGACTTGAGTGTTGCAAAAATGAGCACATACTTTGGAGGAACTGCTCATACTGCAACACTCGCGTGGGCGTGACCGGAGATTGACAGAACAGTCAACTTGCCTGATGGGAGATCCAGATCGGCGGAAGCGTGCCGACTGTGTGCTGATGCTTCCCCATGAACTTGAATGCAAAATCAGGGGCTTTTGATGCGATGGCTTGAGATCGCCAGGAAGCGATGAATAATGTGTCCAGCGGGCCATCGATCCATCGCAGTTTATTCACAATCTTTGTTCGATTGTTCGCAACAGAATTTTGACCTGGTTCGCAGGTCGCTCTCAGTCATTCAAATCATTTTGCTTTTCAGGCGCCAGTTCGACATTCCTTTCGTCTTGTTTTCCTTCTGATTCGATCTTCACCGAAAACTGATACGGATTCACGGAAATCTGGCAGAGAGATCTCATAGTACTGATTTCACTTTCACATTATTTCTGGCCACACGAAGCCTTCCGGAAAGGCCCAGTGAGTTCCGCCAATTTGTGTGGTTGATCAGACAATTGAACAGCATTTGATCTCCAAAATCTGTAATTTCTCCGTGTGCGATTTCTTGATCTGTGAACTATCGACGGAAACTTGGGTGCCATGGCTTTTCTGCAAATCGACAAACTGTTGGAGACAGTGGTTCGCGAGCGCGTCAGCGACCTGCACATCACGACTGGTCAGCCTCCCGTGGTGCGTGTCAGTGGTCACATGGTGCGACTCGACACCAAATCGCTGGAGCCTGAAGATACAGTCGCTCTGATGAAAAGTATCACTCCTGAGCGTAATCAGCAGGAACTCCAGGAGGTTGGTGGAACTGACTTCGGGTTTGCGTTTGGCGATAAGGCTCGATTTCGTGTGGCGGTATTCAAGCAGCGCGGCCACATCGGCATGGTGCTGCGACGAATTCCCAATGAGTTCCTCTCGTTCGAACAACTTGGATTGCCCCCGATCATTCGTGATCTGATCCGCAGGCCGCGAGGTTTGTTTCTGGTGACCGGGCCCACTGGTTCCGGCAAAACCACCTCATTGGCGAGTATGATTAACTTCCTGAATGACAACGATGATGCGCACATCATCACGCTGGAAGATCCGATCGAGTATTACCATCAGCATAAAAAAGCGACGATCAATCAGCGCGAAATCGGTGTCGATGTGCCTGATTTTCCAGAAGCACTCCGACGTGCGTTGCGTATGGATCCGGACATTATTCTCGTGGGTGAAATGCGTGACCTGGCGACGATTTCTTCTGCGATTACCGCAGCCGAAACAGGCCACGTGGTTTTTGGAACCTTGCACACCACGGGTGCCCAGGGGACGGTGGATCGAATTATCGACGTGTTCCCGACGAACCAGCAGGAACAGATTCGAACCCAGCTCTCGACTTCGATTATCGGGATTCTTTCACAAGCGCTGTTGCCGCGGAAACCCAAGGGTGTGGTGGCTGCTTATGAGCTTCTCGTGGTGACACCCGCCATTGCGAACCTGATTCGTGAAGCAAAGACTTACCGTATTAACTCAGCCATTCAGACAGGGCGCAAGTTCGGGATGCAGCTTCTGGACGATGCACTCTTCAATCTGTGGAAGAACCAGATCTGTGAAGAGGACGACGTGGTGGTTCGTTCGAATCAGCCGGGCGAATTGAAAGCCCGTATTGCCCGGGCCAAGAAGGGATTGCTGGATGATGAACCTGAAGACGAAGAGGAAGAGGAATAATCTTTTCTGGCGGGAGATGGCTTTTTCCCTAAAGGGATGTGCCAACTTCAGTTGACCAGGTTCTGGACATCTGCATGTCGTGATGCTCACCTCGAGCGACTGGGTGCTGAGTGCAGGTTTAAGTTTGAGAGTTCGTTTCAACGGCAAACAGATCTGTTGGCCAGTTGTTAGATAAAGTTGGATGTATGGCACAGCGTAAACTCGGACAGATTCTGGTCGACCTGGGGTACATTTCAGAGGATCAGCTCTGGGATGTGCTGGAGGAGCAGAAACGCAGTCCGGGCGAGATTATCGGCCAGGTAGCGATCCGCATGGGTCTGGTGACCGAAGCACAGGTCACGGAAGCTCTGGCGGAACAATGGGGGATGCCAGTCGTCAATCTGGGAGAAACAACAATCCCACCCCGCGCCATTGAAATGGTGCCCCAGACGATGGCTGAACTTTACAAGATCATGCCCATTTCTCTAAAGGATAATGTGCTGACAGTCGCCATGGCCGACCCCCAGAATGTGGCGGCTCTGGATGATTTGCGGAATTTTCTGGGAGCAGAAGTCCGCGGTGCGATTTCGAACTTGAAGGATGTCGAAGCAGCGATTGCCCGCTATTACGCGGACAAGCAGGATAGTATTGAAGATCTGATTACCTCGATGGAGGAATCTTATGGAGAGTCCGGCAGCCTGAATAGCCGTGAATACAATCTCGACGAAGCCGAACTGGCTGATGCCGCACCCATTCGTAAGCTGCTGAATATGATCCTGCTGCTGGCGATTAAGGATCAGGCCAGCGACATTCACTTTGAGCCGTTTGAAGACGAGTTCAAGGTGCGTGTGAAAGCAGACGGGATGCTCTATGAAATGGTGCCTCCTCCGCGTCACCTGGCCAATGCGATTGTCAGTCGTATCAAGATTATGAGTGATCTGGATATTGCTGAACGTCGGCTCCCCCAGGACGGTCGAATTGAATTGAACGTGGGTGGAAACAGTGTGGACTTGCGAGTCAGTATTCTGCCGACACTGTTTGGTGAGGCAGTCGTTATGCGAGTGCTTGACCGCACGGTCGTGCAGCTCGATCTGAATAAAATCGGGATGGACGCCAATACGCTGACTCGCTTTCGCAGCATGATCAAGCGGCCTAACGGAATTGTGCTGGTGACGGGGCCGACAGGTTCTGGCAAAACGACCACACTGTATTCGGCTTTGAATGAACTCAATGACGTTGAAACCAAGATCATTACGACAGAAGACCCGATTGAATATGAAATTGAGGGTCTGCTGCAGGTCCCTGTGAACCATGATATCGGGGTGACTTTCGCGACCGTGCTGCGGGCAATTTTGCGACACGATCCTGACACGATTCTGGTGGGTGAGATTCGCGACTACGAAACGGCTGAAGTTTCTGTTCAATCGGCACTGACCGGGCACCTGGTCTTCAGTACGCTGCATACAAACGATGCTCCATCGGCGATTACTCGATTGCGAGATATGGGTGTCCCACCCTTCCTGATTACGGCTTGCGTTGAAGCCGTACTGGCACAGCGACTGGTGCGGCGAATCTGTACAGAATGCCGTACGAAGTTTGACCCGAGCGATGAATTGCTGATGGAATTACAACTGCCGATTCAGCAGGCTCGTAAATATAATTTTTACTACGGCAAAGGTTGCCAGCGATGTAACAACTCGGGCTATAAAGGCCGTTGCGGAATTTACGAACTGCTGGATGTCACCGACGATATTCGCGATCTGATTGCTGCGAATGCTTCTGTCGACGACATCCGTAATTTTGCCCGCTCGCAGGGGATGACCACTCTGCGAGAAGCGGGATTGAAGCTGATTTTTGACGGTGTAACGACGATTGATGAAATTGTGAGGGAAACGATCACGGAAGATGGTGAAGGCTAAAGATGATTGGCTCTTCGCTGGTTTTTCATGATTCCCTCGACGGGATTTGATGACGTTCTGGACACTTCACGATCAATCGATCGATTGAAACATGTTGGTTTAAGCTCGTAGAGTCGACTACTTCTGCATCTTTTTCAGATAAGGAACTGATAATGCCCACCTTCATGTACGAAGCGATGGACAACAAGGGCATGGAAGTCAAGGATACGATTGAAGCCGCCACCGAACAGGAGGCTCAATCGAAGATCCGTGAGCGTGGCTTCTATGGCACCAAGATCTCTGAAAAAGGTCGCACCAAGAAGAAAAAAGACACAAGTCCTGCTAAGGATGGGAAGAAAAAACCCAACGCCCGCAAGAAGGGAACCTTCACGATTGGCGGGGTCGGTGCCAAGCAGCTTTGCACCTTTACACGGCAATTGTCGACACTTC
>VFQR01000484.1_pt1 | contig 54217 bp, 49 predicted proteins | sample 3512321 | NCBI WGS metagenome assembly VFQR01 (sample SAMN10412374, study PRJNA504923) | tailings metagenome | isolation source: Relicate 3 Philex TSF1 revegetated site | place: Philippines: Tuba, Benguet | collected 2017-08-29 | reverse complement strand
GGCAGGTCGTACCAGTCGGGCTTCGACTGTTCCCAGAGGTTCCGGATGATCCGCTTTCCGGTCGGTCCGTCGATGTGGCCTGCTGCCGGTTTCGTGGACACGAAGATAAGATCGTGACCATGGAACTGGAGGGATGCGATGAGGAGACGAACGTTCAGCCGCGAGTACAAGATCGAGGCGGTGAAGCTGGTCGACGGAACGCGGTGTGTCTGTGGCGCAAGCGTGCCGCGACCTGGACGTGGCCGAGAGCGTCTTTCGTCGCTGGCTGAGGGAGGCGGCCGGGGCGCCGGTGTCTGCTTTTCCCGGTAACGGTCGACAGCGCGACGAGCTGGCGGAGATCGCGGCCCTGAAGAAGGAGGCGGCCCCGCTGAAGGGGGAGCGTGACATCCTAAAAAAAGCGGCCGCCTACTTCGCGAGGGGTGAGGGCGGACCCGCCACCGGTTCGAGGGGCCGCCCGAACGCATGACGTTCGCCTTCATCGCCAAGTACCGGCATATCTGGACGGTCAGCTGGCTCTGCGAAGTGCTGGATGTCTCGCGTTCCGGCTTCCACGCCTGGCTCAACCGGCCGGTCAGCGCGCGGGCCACACTTGACGCGGCCCTCGTTGCCGCGATCGGCAAGAGCTTCAGGGCCAGTGATCGCACCTACGGCGCGCGCCGCGTGTGGCGCGACGTGCTCGAGGACGGGCTCGCCTGTGGGCTGCACCGGATCGAACGGCTGATGCGGGAGAACGCCATGCGGGCGCGACCGAAGTGGCGCGGGAAGCCAAGGACGATGGCGAGCGCTCGATCATCGCCGACAATGTCCTCGACCGGAACTTCGAGGCGGACCGACCGAACCAGAAGTGGCTCGCCGACTTCACCTACGTCTGGACCGCGGAAGGCTGGCTGTATGTCGCGGTCGTGCTGGACCTCTTCTCGAGGCGCGTGGTCGGCTGGTCGATGAAGGCGGACCGGGATGCTTCGCTGGTCATGGATGCCCTGATGATGGCCGTGTGGCGCAGGGGCAAGGCCGACGCGCTGCTGCACCACTCGGACCAAGGGTCGCAGTATACCAGCGAGCAGTTCCAGCGTCTGTTGCGCGACCACGGCATCATCTGCTCGATGAGCCGGGCCGGCAACGTCTGGGACAACTCCGCGATGGAGAGCTTCTTCTCATCGCTGAAGACCGAGGGGACCGCCCGCAAGGTCTACCGCACCTGCGATGAGGCCAGGGCCGACGTCTTCGATTACATCGAGCGCTTCTACAACCCCACGCGACGCCATTCCAAGCTGGGCTATCTCAGCCCGATGGCGTTCGAGGAGCGCGCTATGGGAACCTAACCCGCTGTCCACGAAACCGGCAGCAGGCCAGGGGGAGGGCGCCACCCGATCACCGTGCCCCCTCGTCGTCTGAACTAAGCTGAGCGTGGAGCGCGAAGGCAGCCTCCTCGACCTCAATCTCCCCGAATGCTTGTTGCGTAAGGCCGCCCTCCGGTGCGGCCTTTTCCATTTGTCCGAATCCCTTTCTGCCATACTCCCCGCAATCGATTGGGCGAGAAGGACCTGGTAAATTGGGCGCGAACGCCGCCGATCTGGAGCGGAAGTTGCGATTTACTCAGGAAATCAAAAAGCGGATGGGTTCGTTAGGCTTGGTCTGACAGTCGGTTATGGTCGCAACCTGTAAATGGCCATTCGCCGGGTTAACTTAGCCATTCTGCAACCAGTTATTGGCCATTGACCGGACGCGCTCTTCGCCGAAGAGCCATTTAACTCAATATAATCAGATCTTTATGGCGAATCTTGCCGCCGAGGGGCATTCGGCGCCGCAGATAGACGCGCAAACGTCGAACGATGGCGCGACAGATAGGGCAGATGCTCTTCGGAGAGCGCGATCGGTACCTTGAGGTCCACATCGAGCCGCGCTCGAGCCGCCGCGGATAGGTGAGGCGAAAACTCCGGAAACCCGTCTTCGCGGAATGTCACAAGGTACCTGTCGAAGGCGGCATCCCAGAGCGCCGAAAGCAACAGGCCGTTGTAGACGTCGAGCCGTTCCTCGTCTCGGTCGCGGTCTTTCCAAGGCTTCATGTGGCTTGCCCGGAGAGGCGCAGGGTCTCCGGGCGCCAAGCACGGGAGCGCGTGGTCCAATTAATCTCCTGGCGGGCGTGTTCCAGGGTCCGGAACCAATGCAGGTTGAGGCACTCGTCCCGGAGCCTGCAGTTGAAGCCGGCGATGCAGGTGGGGACGCTCTCGAGGGGGGATCCTGCGGCCGGCGTACTTCCGGAGCATCCCCCGGCGCGCTCCTCGCCGCCGACCCAGGCTAGCAGCCGCGACAGGTCAGAGCGGCCAGACGATCAGGAGAAGCGGGAGGCTGACGGCCACGACGAGCACCTCGAGCGGCAGCCCGAGCCTCCAGTAGTCCCCGAAGCGGAAACCGCCGGGGCCGAGGATGAGCGTGTTGTTCTGGTGCCCGATCGGCGTGAGGAAGGCGCAGGAGGCGCCGATCGCCACGGCCATCAGGAAGCTGTCGGCGCTGACGCCGAGCGTGGCGGCGATGCCGATCGCGATGGGAGACAGCACGGCGGCGGTGGCCGCGTTGTTCATCACGTCCGAAAGGAACATGGTGACGACCAGCACGACGGCCAGCGCCGCGACCGCATTGCCCTGTGCGATGCTCTCCACGAGCACGCGCGCGAGCACGTCGGCGGCGCCGGTCGCCTGCATCGCCCCGGCCACCGGGATCATGGCGGCCAGCAGCACGATCACCGGCCAGTCCACCGCCGCGTACACCTGCCGCGGCGGCACCGTCCGTGTCAGCATCGACGCGATCACGCCGAGCGTGAACGCGGCCGAGGCCGGCAGGAGCCCGAAGGTGACGATCGCCACCGCCCCGAGCATGATGGCGCCCGCGATGATCGCCAGGCGCGTGTCGGGGATCCGCAGGTCGCGTTCGCCCAGCGGGACGCAGCCGGTTTCGCTGATGAATTCGGCCATGACCTCGGCGGGTCCCTGCATCAGCAGGAGGTCACCCGACCGCAGCGCCAGCGTGCGCAGCCGCGCCCGCGGCACGCGCCCCTCCCGCGACACCGCGAGGAGGTTGAGCCCGTAGCGCGTGCGCAGCCGCAGGTCGCTCGCGGAACGTCCGACGATGGTCGAGCCCGGCAGCACCGCAAGCTCGCGCAGGACGATGTCCTCGTCCCGCTGCGGCCCGGCCTCGGCTTTCCCGTCCCGGCGGGCGTCTGCCTCCGGCTGCTCCGCGTCCGCCGGAGATTTCGCCTGCTCCTCGAGCTTCATTCCGAACGCAGTCAGCGATTCGGCCAGCACGTCGACGTCCGCCTCCATGACAAGCACGTCGTCCGCCCGGATCCGCCGCCCGCCGTGCGGCGCCGTCATGCGGACGTCGTTGCGCACGAGACCGATGATCTGCGCGCCGCTTTCCTCGGCCTCCCGCTCGAAGGCGCGGAGCGTGAGGCCGACGGCCTTGCTGCCCTCGGGGACGCGGACCTCCGTCATGTAGGTCCCCGTCTCGAACGCCCCGTCCGCGGCCGCCTTGCGCGCGGGCACGAGACGCCAACCCATGACCGAGACGAAGACGGCGCCGATGACCGCCACGGACGCGCCCACGGGCGCGAAATCGAACATGCCGAAGGAACCGGCCGCCGTTTCGGCCCGGAAGCCCGAGACGATGAGGTTCGGGGGCGTGCCGATCAGGGTGGTCATGCCGCCGAGGATCGTCCCGAAGGACAGGGGCATCAGCACCTGTCCCGGCGTGAGGTCGAGCCGCCGCGAGAGCTGCACCGCGACCGGCATCAGGAGAGCCATGGCCCCCACGTTGTTCATGAACCCCGACAGGAGCGTGGCAAGCCCGACAAGCGCCGCCATGCTCCTGAACTGCCCCGCCTCTCGCGGGAGGACCGTGCGCGCGAGCCAGTCGACCGCGCCGGTGTTCTGGAGCCCCCGGCTCAGGATCAGCACGCAGGCTACGGTGATGACCGCGGGATGGCCGAAGCCGGCGAAGGCTTCCGCGGCCGGCACGAGACCGGCGAGGACGCAGGTCATGAGCGCCATCAGCGCGACGAGATCGTGCCGGAAGCGGCCCCAGACAAAGAACGCCATCGTCGCCGCGAGGACGAGGAAGGTGAGGATCTGGGGCGTCGTCATGGAGCGGGTATCTTCGGGAACGCCGCTCGGGACAAGACCGGACCGCCAAGCCCTACATGGGAAAATCGCCTGCAGGGTGAGTTGTCGGCCGACCCCTCGGGCATTTCGAAGCGAGCTATGGTCGACGGACCCGGGAATGCCGCTCTCGGACCGTCGCGCGGAACGGCTCTGGCATTGCCGGTCGTGTCGTGGCGCACTGTCGAAGGAAGTCAGTCGTAGCCGAAGACGCCCGTCAGCTCATCGAGTTGTTCAAGCCTGTCATTGGTCAGGCGAGTGACGAGAACGAGTTCGTCGTTCTCCGTCGCTACAAGCCGGATGTCCTCCAGCATCAGTAGCACGGTTCGGCGGCCAATCCCGAGGAATCCCCCTACGTCGGTGGTCACGCCGACGACAGTGCCGTTGCGGTCGATGATCACGTCCTGTACGCGACCGATCGACCGCCAATCGGTCGTTATGAAGTTGATGTCACTGCCGGAATCCCAGAACGTCACATCCTCGCCCTGGTTGATCGAGTAGATCTCGATGCCTTGAACGCTCTCAGCCGTGAGAAGCGTTGTCGTGTCGAGGGCAGCCTGACGATCGGTTGTGACAGTTGCCTGTTGGGCCACGCCGGCACTGGCGGCAAGCATTGCTCCTGCGAGGGCTGGGATTAGCAGCTTTGGGCGCATGACCGATCCTTTCGAAGTTGTGCACGACAAGCGCGGAAGTCGGAAGGAAACGCCCGTCGAGTTGCAGACGTTCCTCGCACCAACCGCGACCCTTGCCGAGCTCGATCTTGTCTGCGGTCTTCGGGGCGACGCTCAAGCCGCGCTATCCTCCTGCGTTCTGCGCGAGGGCGAAGGCGACAGCCAGTACCACCACTGCCACGATCAGCGCGGCGGCCGTGATGCGGGCGATATGTGGGCGCATGGCGAACCTCACACAAGCTCGAAGAGTTCGGATTCGATGCGGTCGGGCGGAAGGCCCAGCTCTTCCAGCGCCTCCCGCGCGACCCGCGTGAGCGCGGGCGGCCCGCAGAGAAAGGCCGCCAGCGTTCCTCGCCGACGAGGCAGGTGACGATCGAGGATCGCGCGGTCCAGTAGCCCGACCTCGCCGGTCCAGTCGTCCGGGGGCGTCTCGAGCACATGCACGACCGCGAGGTCGAGGTGCGACGCGATCTGGTCGAGCATCTCGCGATAGATCACGTCTTCCCAGCTCTTGTTGCAGTAGAAGAGCACCGTGCGCCGCCGGTCGCCGCGCGCCGCCATCGCACGGAGGTTGGCCATGACGGGCGTGATTCCGATTCCGCCCGCGACGAAGACGAAACCCTCCGCATCCGTCGCGTGGTCGATGGAGAACACCCCGTATGGGCCGTCAAGCCACGCGCGTTCGCCCGGGCGGACCTCCTTCGCCGCCGTCGTGAAGTCACCGAGCGGCTTGATCCCGAAGGCGAGCTGCGGGCCTTCCTCGGGCGCGGTCGTCATCGAGAAGGGGTGTTCCTTCAGCGCGAAGGGCGATGCGCGGAGCGTCAGCCAGGCGAACTGCCCGGGGAGCCACCGGCCGCCGAACCCGCTGTGCCCCTCCGGCTCGAGGACCAGCGTGTAGGCGCCGCCCCGCTCCGGGCGGTTCTCGACCACGCGCCAGGGTTGCCCGAGCTGGCGGGCAGGCTTGCCGATCCGCGTCCAGACGATGAGCCCCAGAAAGGCGATGGTGATGGCGAGCCACAGCTCCCGCTTGAGGGGCACGCCAGTGTAATGGCCGATGCCGCCGATGTGGCCGACCGCTGCCGCGAACCCCACGACCGCGAGCAGCACATGCAGGATGCGCCAGAACCCGTACTCGAGCCTGAGCCGCTTGCGGAATTCCGACGTGACGAGAAGGAGCAGGAAGCAGCCAAGGGCGACACGGCCGGCGGTGATCTCGAGCCGCGCCTCGCGCGGGTCCAGCGGCCCGGCGAGGTCCTGATGACCCACGTAGAGGATTGCCCAGTGGCCGAGGATGATGGCCACCGCGCCGATCGCGAGAATGCGGTGGAAGTAGTAGAGGACATCCATGCCGAAGGGATGCGTCGCGCGCCGGAACCGGGCGGTCAGCGCGAACTGCGAGGCGATCATCGCCATGCCGGCGAAGCCGAGGCCCATCGAGAGATCGAGCCAGAAGCCGCGCCCCGGCACCCGCTCGCCGACGAGAAGCAGGACGAGCATCGGGACGAGGATCAGGCCGAAATAAAGGATCGCCCAGAGGGCTGCTCGCAGGGACATCTTGCCTCCGTTGCGGAGAGAGCGCGCCGACGCTGTGCCCGGTTCCGTGCCGGGGCGGCGGGGCCAGGTCATCGATGGCGTTCGGGCCCCTGCGTGGATCGCCCGGTCGGCCTGTCCCGAAAGTCACGCCGTGCCGGGCACCCGCTTTCAGGTGCCGTTACGGCGTGCGCCTGGGGGCTGACGTGCGTGTGCGGGAGGTCCCGACATTTCGCGGCGGGGTGAAAGAACGTCCGTCAGGGACCGCACTTGCACCTTCGCCGCTCTGGAGAAGGGGTCGCATGGGGAGCAGCCTGCGCGGCCCTCGACCTGCGCGCCGATCTCGAACGCGCTGAGATGGCCATCGGTGGGTCGCCTCGAAACCGTCGCTACTCGTCGTGAGGAACCGGCACTTCCATTCTGAAACGGAAATCGCTGCCGTCGAACCGGCGGGAGAACTTGCCGCCAAGCAGGCTCTCGATCGTCATCTTGAGGAGGGAGGTCCCGAACCCCGACCGCCCGGTGTCCGTGTCCTCGCCCGGCTGCACGTTCCGTTCCAGCCAATCCAGGTCGAGCACGCCGTCCGGACGAACGGACCACGAGACGTCAAGATGTCCGTCGGATCGCGAGAGCGCGCCGTACTTGACGGCATTCGTGACCAGTTCGTGGAACGCCATCGAAACCGGCTGGGCCATCAGCCGGGGAACCATGAAGCTCCTGCCGCGGATTGAGACGCGGGCACCGTCGTTGGCAACGAACGGGGCGAGTTCCCGCTTGAGAAGCTCCTCGAGATCGGCGCCCAGCCAGTTCGATTCTGACAGGACCTGAAGCGTGCTCCCGAGCGCGCGCGTGCGGTCCAGCAGGGATCTGCGGAACGATTCGACGTCCCCGGCCGGCGTCAGGCGGATCAGCGCCTGAGACACGCCGAGCATGTTCCTCGCGCGGTGTTCGATCTCCTGCATCATGGTGGTCTCGCGCTCCCTGGACCGCTCGAGCTCCATCGCCTGCATGAGGCGCGAGAACACCTGCTCAGCCGTCGCTACCTCCTCGTCCGTCCACGGCTGCACCCGTGCGCGATGGACGAACAGCACTGCGCCCAGGTCTCCGAAGCGGTGCCACGGAACCTCGAGGATCGACGCCGCGCCGAAATCCGCAGACAACCGCGCTTCGGTCTCGGAGAGGTCGCTTGTGCGGTCGATCCGCACGATGAGCCCGCGCTCCAGACGGCGCGCGACCGACCCCAGCCCGGCCCAGGACAAGGGATCTGCTTCCTTGATCCCTTCAGCGGCCCACTCCACGGTGGCGCGCAGGTCCCCGTCCCCGTCGACCTCGCGGACACCGCACCTGATCGCGCCGAGGTGTTCGCCAAGCTGCCGGCAGCCCTCGACCATGACGCTCCTCACGTCGTCACGCGCGCGCAGCCTGTCGACGAGGCCCAGCAGGAACGCCGTTTGCCGCTGCTTCAAGACCCGCGCGGTCGTTTCCTGCCCTGAGTTGAAGATTCCCTCGATCGCGCCGTCCTCGCCCCGGATGGGCGTGAAGCTGTAGGACCAGTAGGTCTCTTCCTCATAACCGAAGCGCCGCATCGGCAGGAGCTGGTCCTCCACGAAGAGCCCTTCGCCGGTCTCGATGACGCGGGTGAACTGCGGCTCGATCACGTGCCAGATGTCGGACCAGACGTCTGCCGCCGGCTCCCCGAGACAGGCGGGATGCCGCGGACCCGGTATCCCCGACCACGCGTCGTTGTAGAGAAGACGAAGTTCCGGCCCCCAGTAGATCGCGGTCGGAAAAGCCGAGTTCAGGCAAATGCCAAGCGCCGACCTGAGCGACTGGGGCCAGCTGTCAGGCGGTCCCAGCGCGTGACCGGTCCAGTCGAACGCGCGGAAACGCCGCGCCATCTCGCCCGAGCCGGCGAGGAAGCTCATCGGGGTCCGGTCCGGACTTTGGCGTTTCAGCATCGGTGGTTTTCCAGCAGACGCAGTGTTTCTGACAGAATGCCGGAGAATCTCAATTCGCGGCAGGACGGATCGTGAAGCGCCAGCGATGCGACAGCCGACCGGGATTTGTCCAGACCTCCTGGCCCTTCCTGATCAACCCGGGGTCCGGCGCTCGGCGGGTTGCCGTCGGCCGCCTCGACTGTCACGGCCGGCGAAGTGGCGCTCCGCATCGTTCTCGAGCGACATTTCCGACGCCTCCTGCGTCAGGACTTCGAGATCAGCGGCGTCCAGATCCACAACCACAAGGTCGAGCGCCCGCTGGGGTTGGGCCGAGTGTCCAGGCCGCCCCCGGCCGGCGCGTGGCCTGGATGTCCTGCTCGAGCTTTCGTGGACACCGGAACGTGACCGTGACCGGAACCCGAAGGGAACCGATCAAGAGACGACGGTTCAGCTGCAGATGCCTTCGGTAGGCGCATCCGCCCAAGGCAAGCGCATGCCCACTGGGGGCGTCGTTTCCCGACGGGAGGCGGATGGGAACACCTCCGCGACGAGGCGGTAGAGTTCGGCCGTCCGCTCCCCGTCCGGATCCAACGCGCGGCAGCAGACGAATTCTTCGACGATCACGCCCTGCTGCTCGAAGGCGTACGAGAGGAAGGGCTTACCCGAAGCGATTTCCAGGAGATAGGGATCATCCTTCTCTACGTGCTCAAATCCCGCCCTCAACGGATGGTAGCCGGTCAGGTCACGTTGCTGCCACTGCCAGACATGCGTCATCTCATGCGCAAGCCGCATCGCCTGTTGCAGGTCCATGCTGTCGGGATACGACGCGAGAAAGTCGTCGCGGAACACGTCCCGCATGTAGAAGACGCGTTGACCCAGAGCCATGGCGGCATAGGAGCCGGGCGCCGGCTCCGTGCGCGGCCGCTGGATCATCTCGCGGCAGGTCGTGCGCGGACGGACCGGAATCTCGGTCTTCATGAGGCCCGAAACCGATCCTTCGACGATCCGCACGTTCTCCACGTCGATCGCGGGACCGAGAACGCTGTCGGTGAAGGCGCGCTCAGCCGGCGTGAGCGCTCGGTCGGCGCAGGCGGAGAGTGCCAGCAGGACGGCAACCGGGCGCAGGACGGCGTGCACGTGAATGGAATCTCCAGAGCCGCGACAGGCTCACGATATGTGGCTGCGCCGGTCCTGCAAGCACGCAGTTGCGCTTTCGGACGTCCCTGCGCTCCGCATCCTGGCTGAGCAGCAGGAGCCTGCCCGCGTTCAGACCGACTCGCGCTCCACCAGGGCGCATTCGACCTTGATCTGGTTATGCCTGCTCTCCAGTCCGCCCGACAGGTCGATCAGAAGCTCGGCGGCGATCGCGCCCATCTCGTACTGCGGGAGGATGAGGGTCGTCAGCGGCGGCCGCATGAACTGGGCGATCTCCCGGTCGTCGAATCCGACGACCGACACGTCGTCCGGGATCCGCAGGCCGAACTCCTTGAGCGCCTCGTAGCAGCCGACCGCCATCATGTCGTTGGCGCAGAAGATCGCGTCGGGCGGGTTCGGCAAGGACATCAGGTGGCGGGTACCCTCGTAGCCGCTCGATGGCTCCCAGTTGCCCGGAAAGACAAGAGCCGGATCGAACGGGATGTCGTTGCTCGACAGGGCCTGCCGGTAGCCGCGCAGCCTGTCGCGCGACGCGTCCAGACCGTCCTCTCCGTTGATGAGCGCGATCCGGGTCCGGCCCCCCTGGATCAGCCGTTCTGTGGCCGTCCGGCCGCCGAGCATGTCGCCGGGCAGGACGGACGGCAGTTCCCGCCCGGCGTCATAGCAGTTGAGGAGGACGGACGGCGTTTCGAACAGGATGCGGGGCGGTTCGACGCGCCGCGTCAGGATCGTGCCGTAGATGATGCCGAGGACCCCGGGAGAATCGAAGAGCCGGAACGTCGCGTCGCGGACGTCATCCTCGCCGCGGGTGACGGCGAGGGTCACGTTGACGCCCGCTTCGAGCGCCTTCTCGCGCGCCCCGTCGAAAGCCAGCGACATCCACGGATCCGACGTCAACTCGTCGGCGACGAAGCCGATCTGGCGGGCCTCCTGGACGCGGGGCGGACCGCGCCGCGCGAGCGTGTAGCCCAGTTCGCGCGCGGCCTCCCGCACGCGCTCTCGGGTCGACTCGCTGAGGCGCGCTCCGGGGCTGCCGTTGAGGACGAGGGACACCGTCGCCTGAGACACGCCCGCCCGTGCGGCAACATCCATCATCGTCGGTTTCAAAGCCCACCCCTTCCCCTGAGCCTGCCCGCCTCCTCCCTCAGGTCCTGAGGTGCCTCACCCGGTCGAACGCGACGGCAATCACGATGAATGTCCCGATAAACATTCCTTGCCAGAAGGTCGAGATTCCAAGAAGGATCAGCGAGTTCCGGATGACCTCGATGAGAAGCGCGCCCACCACGGCACCGAGTGGCGTTCCTTCACCCCCTGCGAGGTTCGCGCCCCCGATCACCGCCGCGGCGATCACTGTGAGTTCCATCGACTGGCCGAGGTTCGTGGTCACGCTCCCGAGCCACCCGGCCATCAGAATACCCGCGATGCCGGCCGTGAAGGCGGAGAACATGTAGATGCTGACCTTCATCGCCTTGACCGGAATGCCGGTCAGGATCGCTGCCTGCTCGTTGCCGCCGATCGCGAAGAGGTGCTGGCCCCACCGCGTCCACCGGAACGCGAAGGTGGTGACGACCGTAAGCGCCACGAGCACGAAGAGCGGATGCGGCAGTCCGAAGGACGACCCGCCGCCGATCCAGAGGAGGAGGGCGTGGTCCGGGCCGAACTCGTAGATCATCTTGTTGTTCGAGAGCACCATGGCGAGCGACCGTGCCGCCGACAGCATCCCGAGCGTGACGACGAAGGCCGGCATGCCCACGTGCGCGATGAGCACGCCGTTGATCAGCCCCACGAGGAGCGCCGCGCCGAGCGCCGCGAGAGCCGACAGCCAGAAGGACGTGCCGCCTTCCATCAGCACGCTGATGACCATCGCCGACAGGACCACGGTTGACCCGACCGACAGGTCGATCCCGCCCGACGCGATGACGGCGGTCATGCCGATGGCGATGATCGCCACGAAGGCGAAGTTGCGCGCCACGTTGAAGAGGTTCCGCTCGGTCGCGAAGGCGTCGGTCGCGAAGGACAGGAACAGGCAGGCGAGAAGGGCGGCCACGAAGACCCAGAAGACCTGAAGCGTTGCGATGCGGGCAAGGGGGGAGCGGTGCTGGGACCCGGCGATGTGCGTATCGATGGACGACATGGTCATTCTCCTCAGGCGGTCTCGATGGCGCCGGTGATGAGCCCGGTCACTTCCTCGGGTGAACTCGACGCGGCGGGTTTGCTCGCGACGAGACGCCCGCGCCTCAGGACGGCGATGCGATCCGAGACCGCGAAGACGTCCGGCATCCGGTGGCTGATGAGGACCACGCTGATGCCGCGATCGCGAAGGCGGCGAATGAGGTCCAGCACCTCGGCCACCTGCCGCACGGAGATGGCGGCGGTGGGTTCGTCCATCAGGACGATACGTGCGTTCGAAAGGAGCGTGCGCGCGATGGCGACCGCCTGTCGCTGCCCGCCCGACATCCGACGGACGAGATCGCGCGGGCGCGTTTCGGACTTCAGCTGCGCGAAGAGTTCCGCCGACCGTTGCCGCATGGCCCGGTAGTCGATGATCCCCAGCGGTCCGATCCGGCGGACCGGCTCGCGCCCGAGAAAGACGTTCGACGCCGCCGAAAGGTTGTCGCACAGCGCGAGGTCCTGGTAGACGACCTCGATCCCGGCCCTCTGCGCGTCGAGCGGGCGGTGGAATTCCACCTCGCGCCCGTCAATCTCGATCCGCCCGTGGGTGGGACGGAAGTTGCCCGCCACAATCTTCACAAGCGTGGACTTCCCCGCGCCGTTGTCGCCCATCAGGCCGAGCACCTCTCCCTCGGCAATCGCCAGCGATACGTCATCGAGCGCCTGGATCGCGCCAAAGCTCTTCCCCACCCCCGTCATCCTCAGTCTCGACATCTGCTCCGTCCTCCCCCGGCACGTCCTGATGATGGTATAAATAATCTTGACTGACAATTATAAGCAAATATTAATGATGTGCAGCTGAGGGAGGCGCGGCGTGAAGCTTCTGGTCACTGGTGCGGCAGGAAAGGTCGGCCGGAACTTCCTTGAAGCGTTCCGAAGCGCCCCGCGCTTCGCCGATTGGTCGCTCGTCGCGCTGTCCCACAGCCGGAGCATCCCCGCAGCCGACCGCATGACGGTGGTGCATGGCTCGCTGTCGGACCGCGAGGCGATCCGGCAGGCGATGGATGGCGTGACGCATGTCCTCCACCTCGCCGCCGTCAAGGAGTCGCCCGGCCTCGTCATCGACGTCGCGGTCAAGGGGATGTTCCTCCTCCTCGAGGAGTTCCGCGAAAGCCCGACGGCCCGCCAGTTCGTCCTGATGAGCGGCGACTGCGTCGTGGGCCACATCTTCCAGCCCTACGACGCCCCCATCACCGAACGCGACCCGCGCCGGGCCTACCCCGGCTGCTACGCGCTGACGAAGGTGATCGAGGAGGTGATGCTCGAACAGGCGTGGTGCCAGGACGACGTCGACGGCTGTATCCTGCGGGCGCCCTGGATCATGGAGAAGGACGACTTCCGCTTCGCCCTTTCCTTCGGACCGGACCAGTTCGGCGGCCCGCCGTGGCGCGATCTCCTGCCGGAGGCAGACATCGATCGGCTGTCGGACCGCCGCGCCGTCCCGATCCTTCTGGACCGCAGCGGGGATGCCTTGAAGCGCAACTTCGTGCATGTGGACGACGTCGTCTCCGCGATCCTCGCCGCGCTGGACGCTCCGGCGGCGAGGCAACAGCTCTTCAACATCGCGATGGACCGCCCCGTGGACTACGCCGAGGCCGCCGCGCACCTCGCCCGCTCGCGCGGGTACGAGCCGGTCGCGGTGCAGGGCCCGTTCCACAGCAACTGGCTCGACAATTCCAAGGCCCGCCACCTGCTCGGCTGGGCTCCCGAGACCGATCTTGAGGCGCTGATCGAGCGCGCGTGGACCTACCGGCGGGCGGAGAACGACCCGCGGATGGTCTGGTATCCGGGCTGAAGGAGGATGCCCGGGGCCGTTGTCCAACCAAGGGAGAGAGAACGTGAAACGGACACTGGGACTTTGCGCCGCGACCGCCGTGCTGGCGCTTTCGGCGGGCGCCGGCATGGCGCAGGACAAGAAGACGCTGGCGATCGTGGTCAAGGGCCTCGACAACCCGTTCTTCGAGCAGATCAACCTCGGCTGCCAGAAGTGGATGTCCGAGAACACGGACAGCGAATACGCCTGCCTCTACACCGGCCCCGCCTCCTCGGCGGACGAGGCGGGCGCGGTGCAGATCGTCGATGACCTTCTGAACAGCGGCATCGCGGCCATCGCCATCTCGCCATCGAATGCGCCCGCGATGGCGAACCGGTTGCGGAGCATCGCGCCGACGGTTCCGGTGATGACGATCGACGCGGACCTGCTCGAGCAGGACCGCGACCTGCGGCAGACCTATCTGGGCACCGACAACTACCTGATGGGCGTCAAGATGGCCGAGGAAGCCATGAAGCTGAAGCCCGAAGGCGGCTCGGTCTGCCTCCAGCTCGGCAACGTGGCGGCCGACAACATCAACGCCCGGGCGCAGGGCTTCCGCGATACCGCCGGCGGCACGGACGGGATCGACAGGCTGACCGGCCAGAATGGCTGGACCGAAATCGCCGGATGCCCGGTCTTCACTAACGATCAGGCCGACCTCGCCAACCAGCAGATGGCGGACACCTTCATCGCCAACCCCGACCTCGATGCCTTCATCCTCGTGGGCGGCTGGGCGCAGTTCGCGCCGCAGGCCTATGCCCAGGTGACCGACCAGGTGATGGACAAGCTGACGTCTCAGGAGCTCATCATCATCGCGGGCGACACCCTGCCGCCGCAGACGCAGGCCTTCCGCGAGGGCCGGAGCCACGCGCAGGTCGGCCAGCGGCCGTTCGAGATGGGCTACCGGGCGCCCGACGTGATGATCCAGCTCATCAACGGCGAAAGCGTGGAGGACCCGCTCTACACCGGCCTCGACGTCTGCAACGCCGACGATCCGGGCTTCTGCGCGGACAACTGATCCCGCTACGCGCGGCGGCCGCGATGCGGCCGCCCTTCACCCCAATCCGAAAGGGACGCCGGCACGGCCGGCGATGGATATCCTCATGCACAAGAGAACGATCACCCTCGGCCTTCTCCTGACGACTATCGCGGCTTCGGCCTCGGCGCAGGAAAGGCCGCAACTCGCCTTCGTGGTGAACGCGGCGTCGGACTTCTGGAAACTCGCCGAAGCCGGCGTCGCCGCCGCGCAGGCCGAGCTTCCGGGCTACGACCTCCAGTTCCGTTATCCCGCACAGGGCACGGCGGCGCTCCAGAACGCGCTGATGGACGACCTCGTCGCGGCGGGAACGGACGCGATCATGATCTCGTCCGTCGATCCCAAGACCTCGACCGACGCCTTCAACCGCATCGCCGCGCAGATCCCGCTCTTCACCACCGACAGCGACGCGCCCGACAGCGACCGCATCGCCTATCTCGGCTCGTCGAACACCGCCGCAGGCATCCAGGCGGGCGAGATCGCGGTCAGGGCGCTGCCCGACGGCGGCAAGTGCATGGGCTTCGTGGGCTTTCTCGGTGCGGACAACGCCGTGGAACGCATTGCGGGCTTCCGGCAGGCCGTCGAGGGATCGGGCATCGAACTCGTCGATGTGCGGGGCGACGACGTCGACTTCCCGCGCGCCCGGGCCAACGTCGACGACGTGCTCGCCGCCATGCCCGAGATCACCTGCATGGTCGGCTTCTACTCCTACAATCCGCCCAAGATCTACGAGGCGCTGCAAGCGGCCGGGAAACTGGGCGAGATCACCGTCATCGCCTTCGACGAGGACCCGATCACGCTTGGCGCGGTCCGCGAGGGCACCTTCGCCGGAACCGTCGTGCAGGACCCTTACCAGTGGGGCTACCAGGGGATGCACCTGATGGCGAAGTACCTGGAGGGTGACACCTCGGGCATTCCCGGGGACGGCCTCATCATCGTCCCGACCAAGGTGATCGACGCGGGCAACGTGGACGCCTTCGAGGCCGAACTCCGGGCGAGGATCGGAAGCTGAGCGGAACCTCCCTGCTCGGAACTGGGCTGCGCGGTGCCGCTCCACGGGCGCCCGCAGCCCCCTTTTCCGCAAGCGAGCCCATGATCCGCGCGCCCGCACCCATCGACCTGACGCTCGACGGCATCGGCAAGGTGTATCCGGGCGTCGTGGCGCTGCGCGACGTGACGTTGTCGATCCGGGGCGGCGAGATCCTCGGGATCGTCGGGGAGAACGGGGCGGGGAAGTCGACGCTGATGAAGATCCTCGGCGGTGCGATCCGGCCTGATGCCGGGCGCATCCTGATCGACGGCACGCCTGTGCCGGCGCTCACGCCCACCGACGCGACGGCGGCCGGGATCGCCTTCGTTCATCAGGAGCTCAACACGCTGTCGAACCTCGACGTGGCCGGGAATGTGCTCCTCGGGCGCGAGTCCGTGAAGGGACCGTTCCGCGTGATCGACCATCCGGCGATGGCGCGCCGGGTGCAGCCGGTGCTCGATCTGCTGGGCGCGCGGTTCGGCCCGTCTGACCCGGTGGCCGACCTGTCCGTCGCGGACCGGCAGCTCGTGGAGATCGCCCGCGCCCTGTCGATGCAGGCACGACTCGTCATCCTCGACGAGCCCACGTCGAGCCTCACGACCTCGGAAACCGCGCGACTGCTCGACGTGATGCGAGGCCTTCGCGTGCAAGGCGTCGCCGTCGTCTTCATCAGCCACCGCCTGCGCGAGGTCGAGGAGATCTGCGACCGCGTCGCCGTGCTGCGCGACGGGCAGGCCGTGGGAGAGCTGACGGGCGACGCGATCGGGCGGGACCGGATGGTGTCGCTCATGATCGGCCGCGATCTGACCCGCACGCACGGGCAGACGGACCGCGCCGGAGGCAGCCCCGCGCTGGAACTGCGCGGCGTCCGCACCACGGCCTATCCGCACGCCTCGGTCAACCTGACGGTGGCGCAAGGCGAAATCCTGGGCCTTGCGGGGCTCGTGGGGGCAGGGCGCTCCGAACTCGCCCGCGCGGTCTTCGGCGTCGACCGCGCGCATGGTGGCCAGCTGATCGTGGCGGGCGCGCAGATGGAGCCCGGCAGCGTGGCGGCGGCGCTCGCGGCGGGGCTTTGCCTCGTGCCGGAGGACCGCAAGCAGCAGGGCCTATTCCTCGACTTCAGCGTCTCGGACAACCTCGTGCTCCCGAGCCTCCGGCGTCTCACGCCCGGAGTCCTGATCGACCGGCGGCGGCTCCACGGCCTTGCGACCGGCCTCAGGGACCGGCTCGCGATCAAGGTGGCCGCGGTCAGCCGCGCGGCGGCGGAGCTCTCGGGCGGGAACCAGCAGAAGGTCGTTCTTGCGAAATGGCTCGCCATGGACCCGCGCGTCATCATCCTGGATGAGCCCACGCGCGGCATCGACATCGGCGCAAAGGCCGAGGTCTACGCACTCATGCGCGGCCTCGCGGAGACGGGCGTGGGGATCCTCATGATCTCGAGCGACATGGAAGAGGTCGTGGGCGTCTCGGACCGCGTGGCCGTCATGGCGAACGGAACCATCACCGGAATCCTGGCGGGAGAGGAGATCGCCGAGGAGGCGATCCTCCGCCTCGCCGTTCACTGAGGGAGCGCCGAATGCAGAAGAAGGATGCGGGGCTTGCCGTCCTCGTGCTGATCGTGGGCAGCGTCGTCGCGTTGATCAATCCGCGGTTCCTGTCGCCCATCAACCTCGCCAACACGGCGAACCTGATCGGGCTCTTCGGCATATTCTCGGTCGCGCAGGCCTTCGTCATCGTCACCGGCGGGATCGAGCTGTCGGTGGGGTCGGTCATCGCGCTCCTCGGCGTGGTCTTCGTCGACATGATCGTGACGCAAGGCGTGCCCTGGCCCGTCGCCATCGTCATCGTGCTCCTCTGCGGCGCGCTGATCGGACTTGCCCACGGGCTCCTCATCACGCGGCTCAGGCTCCAGCCCTTCGTGGTGACGCTCTGCGGGCTCCTCATCTACCGCGGCATCGCCCGGTTCTACACGGCGGACGGGACGGCCGGGTTCTCCTTCGGCGACACGTTCCCCACTCTCGAATGGCTCGTCTCCGGCCGGACGGCGGGAGTGCCGCACTCCATCGTCGCCTTCGCCGTCGTCGCGGCGGTGGCGTGGTTCACGCTCCACCGAACCGTCTTCGGGCGCCACCTCTTCGCCGTGGGCAAGAACGAGGAAGCCGCGCGCTTCGCCGGGATCGATACGAACCGCGTCACCGTTTCTGCCTACATGATCTGCGCGGCGCTGACCGCGATCTCTGCGATCTTCTTCGCGATGTACACAAGGTCGATCCAGCCCTCCTCCCATGGCAACTTCTATGAGCTCTATGCCATCGCGGCGGCGGTCCTCGGCGGATTCTCACTGCGCGGGGGCGAGGGCTCGATCATCGGGGTCGTGCTCGGGGTCGTGCTTCTCCAGGTCCTCCAGAACCTCGTGAACCTGCTCGGGATTCCGTCTTCGCTCAACTTCGCCGTCATGGGCGGCGTGATCCTGGTCGGGGTCATCGCGGACACGCAGTTCACCCGATACAGGACCGCCCGGCGGCAGGCCGCGACGCGGGCCGGGCTGTCGCGCGTGCCCGGCGAGTGACAAGCACAGTCGGGTGACCGTTCACGAGTGCCGCCTCGGTTCTTCAAGTGCTGGCCCCGCGGCTGCGTCATCAGCTGCCGAGATCAGCCTTCGTCGTAGCCAATGACCAGCACAGTCCGTCCGCAGTCCAGTCCACAGTCTGGGATGCCCGGATCGTGGCGCAACACGCATCGATCAACCGGAAACCGAAGCCTGTGCTCGCTGGAGTCTCCGCGATCCGCGGTCCGCCCCGTTCCTCCCATACGACGCGCACCGTCTCGCCGTCGGTGGTCACGTCGAGGCGGACGGTCCCGTCCGTCGTCAGGGCACCATACTTGGCGGCGTTGGTCGCCAGCTCGTGCAAGATCAGGGCGATCGATGACGCAGCCTTCGGTCCCAGCGGAAGGTCGGCGACCTCCGCGATGATGCGGTCGTCTCCGCCATATGGGGCCAGCAGGGGCGTGATCAGGGACGCGAGGCTTGTCTCCTTCGCCTCGCCCGGCCTCGCAGTCACAAGGGTGTACGCTGCCGACATTGCCTGAAATCGCTTCCCCAATTCCATGAAGCGTTCCGACGCCGCAGGCTCGGACCTTGCGGCAAATGACGTCATGGCCGAGACCACGGCGAAGATGTTCTTGATCCGGTGTGTCAGCTCCTGGGTAAGGAGCGCTAGCTGCTCTTCTCGTCCGCGCCTCTCGGTGATGTCGATCACGATCCCCGGAAAGACGGTTGGGCGGCCGTGGACGTCGACTTCGCAATGACCAAGCGCGGCGAACCATCGTTCGGGATGCGCAGCGACCCGGAATTCGCAGTCGAACGGACCACCCGCGATCAGCACCGCGTCGATCGCGGAGACCACATCTTCCCGGTCCTGACTGTGAATCCCGTCCAGAAACGCGGTCACCGACGTGCCGTTCGCGGCAATCTCCGGAACGACTCCGAAGATCGATGCGAAGTTGGCGTCAGCATGAACCCTGTCGTCCTGAACCTCCCACACCCAGGTACCCACGCCGCCTGATGCATCGAGGGCAAGCCGGAGATGCTCCGACGAGCGGCGCAGTTCCTCTTCCGCGCGTCGCTGTTCGGACACGTCGACGTTGACGCCGATCATCCCCAGGAACCTGCCGTCTCCGCCAAAACGTGGTCGGGCCGTGGTGCGCAAGACCCGCCATTCTCCGTCAGCGCGCCGATACCGAGCTTCGACGTCGAGATCCTGATGTGCCTTCATTGCAATTGCGTAAGGTTCGAAAAGGGCGTCCGTATCGTCCGGATGCAGTGTGGCGAGCCAGTTGAAATCCGACAGATCTCGGCGATCGACACCCCAGAAGTCCCGCTGCGCCCGGTTCAGGAATACGCAGTTTCCCTGTTCATCTCCCAGCCACAGCATGGCAGGGACCCCTTCGATCACCTCGCTGTAAAGGTCAGCCTCGATCGGATTCGGCAGAGAACGGATGGTCACGGTATTTGCCCCCGTTGGACCCGCGCATTCCGGCTCGGGTTCTCGTGATGCGGCAGCCATCGCCCACACATTACAAAAGCAGCAACTGCCCCTCTCTTCAAGCGACTCTTCAGGCGGGAGAACGACCTCACGTCGTCGGCCCACCCGGCCTGCTGCATCAGGCAGTGTCGATGCACGCCGGTCGGGCCTGCCCCCGAAAGCACGGGTGGCCTGAAGCCCGATCAGCTGGAGCCGCTGAAGGAGAACGAGCGATGTCACCTCGCTGGCCATTGCGGCCGTAGCGCGCTGGCGCGGCATCCACTAACACTGACTCCGGACCGCCCGTGAGGCGCTCCCCGAAATGACGCCGCCGCAGCCGGCCTGAAGCCCGAAACCGGTCGAGCGGCGCAAAGATGTCTCGACCCTGAAGGAAAAACACCCCATGCACGACGACATCCGGAAAATCCAGACCCAGGGGGTCCACCACATCACCCTCGTGGGCGCCGACCGGCAGACCTCGATCGACTTCTGGGAAGGCGTGCTCGGCATGCCCTTCATCTTCGACCAGCCGAACCTCGACAACCCGCGCGAGGGGCACATCTACTTCGATCCGGGCGACGGCCGCCTCATCACGATCTTCACGAACGAGGACCGCAAACCCGATCCCACCCGCACCTCAACCGACCAGGGCGCGGTGCACCACCTTGCCTTCAGCGTGAGCCAGGCCACCTTCCGCCAGACCGTGAAGCGGCTCGACGCCCGCGGAATCAAGCACTCCGGGCCGAAGGACAGGGGGTTCATGGATTCGATCTATTTCCAGGATCCGCTCGGGCTCCTCATCGAGCTCGCGTCCTACCGCTTCGAGCCGCCCGAGGGCTGCCGCCACGCCGACGTGATGATCGAGGCGCACCGTCTTCGCGTCGCGCGCGGGGACTACAACATCCAGGAAGAGCACCTCGCCGACGCCATCGAGCTTCTCGTGGAACGCCGCCAGCAGTCGCTGTCGGCGGACCGCACGCCCAGGAACCCCTATTGACGCTCACACGAAGGAGGACATCCCCATGAAACTGCACATGCACCCGGCCTCGATCACGAGCCGCCCCGTCCGGCTTCTCCTCGCCGAAAAGGGCATCCCGCACGAGGAGGTGATCGTCGACCTGATGACCGGCGCCCACCACCAGGAGCCCTTCATCACCTTCAACCCCAGCCGCCTCGTCCCCGTGCTGGAAGACGGCGACCTCAAGCTCACCGAAAGCTCGGCGATCCTGAAGTACCTCGCCGACAAGTACGACCTGCCGGAATACCCCAGGGACCTGAAGCAGCGCGCGAAGGTCAACGAGGTGATGGACTGGGTCAACACCAACTTCTACCGCGACTGGGGCTACAACCTCTGCTACCCGCAGCTCTTCCCCCACCACCAGCGCCCGTCCGAGGAAGGGCAGAACGTCACCGTCCAGTGGGGCAGCGCGCGCAGCAAGTTCTGGCTGCAGGTGCTGAACGACTACTGGCTGGGCGACGGCCGCAAGTGGCTGACGGGGAACGACATCACCATCGCCGACTACTTCGCGGGCTCCGTCGTGGGGCTCGGCGACATGATCCGCTACGACTTCTCGCCCTACCCGAACGTGCAGGCATGGCTCGGCCGGGTGAAGGCGCTGCCGAAGTGGAAGGAGGTCAGCGCCGCTCTCGACGGCTTCGCTGCCTCGCTCGAAGGCAGGCAGTTCGTCGTGGCCTGACACCAGTGCCCAGCCCCAGCGTCATGACGGTGTCATCCGACGTCTCCCGCTTCCCGGCCATGTTGTGGTCCTCCAATCCTCGGGGCACGACTGCCCCAGCTGGTGGACCACGTCGGTCGGGGCACCCCAGCGGCAGCACCGGCGCCGCGGGTCCGGTCGTGTCGTAGGCGCCGACGACGGAGACCTTCTCCGAGATCGTGCACAGGTCCGCTCGGAGGGGAATTCGTCGCCATCGGGGCGCTACAGCCGCAGACGCAATCGGGCGAGGAGGTCGAAACCCATCTGCGAGAACAGGTCCAGCATGTCGAGCGGGACCCAGTTCTCGCGGATCAGCCCCTCGTGATGGAGGTAGAAGTCCATCACGCGCATCGTCACCGGCCGCCCGGACGGCGGCATCCCGCAGAAGCCGCCGCCGGCATGGATGGCATAGACCGACGGCCAGCCGCCGGTCACCGAATAGGGGCCGTCGCCGATCCGGATGTAATGCCCCGCGCCATGCCGCCGCCGTTCCTCGTTGACTTCCTCGAACGTTCCCTGCGGGCGGTGGAAGGCGATCCGGAACGGCAGCTGATGGCCGTCGACGAACCCGTCGAGCCCCCGGGTTGTGCCGATCCCCGCGGGCCCGTACCACATCATCTTCGGATGCCAGTGCTCCCGCTGCGGCATCGCGATCAGCGCCTCGCGCGACAGGCTGTGCCGGTCGTCGAATTCGGCGAGCGTGCGGTGCATCGCAAGCGTCTGGGCGATCGACGCCACACCCTCCGCCTCGGCCGAAGGCTCCAGGCGCAGCCCGTCGCCGGTGAGCGGCCCTGGCCACATCTCCTCGATGCCGAGGCTCGGGGCGAGCGGCCAGAGGCCCGCCTGCCGGATCACGTCCAGCACGTCCCAGAGAAGATTCGCCTGCAGGATGCGCCCCTCCGCATCCACCTCGTAGACCTCGCCATAGCGCAGGTAGACCGTCCGCCCCGTGGCGGGAATTCCGAGCCAGTCGCGCCGGAACGTCCCGCAGTAATGGCCGACCGCGGCGAGGTAGCGGCGCCCCTCGTAGGTGCCCCCCGCGAAGATCACGTCGCGGCGCTCGAGATCGGGGAAGGCCGCCTTGAGCGGCAGGTAGGCTCCGGCCGCGGCGGCCGCGGGCCCGGTCAGGACGTTGATCGGATGCGCCACGCGCCATGCGGCATCGGGCGCTGCCATCCGGCGGAGGAGGTCGGGCAGGTCGTCGACGGGGCATTCGGCGAGACGGGAGAGGTCGGCGAAGACCCGGCGGCGCAGCGCGCCGGAAAGGGCAGGGATGTCGGACACGGGGAACCTGTGCTTTGAGCCGCTCCCATCCCTCCACCAACCCGGGGAGCCTCGCAAGAAAAATCTTGCATACGTATGCAAAGAAGATCAGTCTCCCCCTGCAAGGGCCGGGCAGACAGACCGACTCGGCCCGCAACCAACAGGGATCCTCCACATGACCATCAGAACGAAGGCATTGCTTTCCACCGCGGTGCTCCTCGCGACCGCCAGCGTCGCCGCCGCCGACTGCGGGATCGAAGCCGGCCGCGTCAGCATCGTCGGCAACGAATTCCCCGCGATCCAGACCGTCGCCGCCGGCGCGGCCGCCTGCGCGACCCCGTCTGTCGAGGTGAAGGCGAACCTCACCGCCGACCACCAGAAGATCAACGTCCCGGGCATGAGCGGCAACCCCGCCGAATACACCTCGGCCATCATCGCCAACTCGTCGATCGTCGCGCTGATCAACGAGGACGTGATCCGTCCTCTCGACGAACTGGTCGCCGCTCATGGGGCGGACATCCCGAGAACCCAGCTCATCACCATCGACGGCAAGGTGATGGCGGTTGCCTTCATGGCCAACGCCCAGCACCTCGTCTACCGCGCCGACGTGCTCGACCGCATCGGGGTCGAGCCGCCGAAGACCTACGAGGACCTTCTGGCCGCGGCCGAGAAGATCCGCGCGGAGGGGATCATGCAGTATCCCGTGGGGGGCGCCTACGCGGCCGGCTGGAACCTCGCGCAGGAATTCATCAACATGTACATCGGGTTCGGCGGCGAATTCTACGCCCCCGGCACCGCGCAGGTCTCGATCAACAACGAACAGGGTGTCGCCGCGCTCGAGATGATGAAGGCGCTGACGACCTACATGAACCCCGACTTCCTGACGCACGATTCAAACGCCACCTCCGCCGAATGGGAGGCGGGCAACGTCGCGCTGATGAACATGTGGGGCTCGCGGACGGGCGTGCTGATGGACAGCGAAGGCTCGACGCCCGAGGTCTACGAGAATACCCGCGTGGGCGCGCCGATGACGGTCGGCGGCGGCTCGATCCCCGCCACGACGCTCTGGTGGGACGGCTGGACGGTCGCGAAGAACATCTCGGACGAGGATGCGACGGCCACGTTCCTCGCGATGAAGAACGGCATCAGCCCGTCGATCCTCAACGACACGACGATGGGTCAGGCCGTCTGGATGATCGAGGGGTACGAGCCCGCCCCCGTCAACGAGGGCGTCTTCGCGGCCATGGCGATGGGCACGCAGCCCTACCCGATGCTGCCCTACCACGGGCTCCTGCACACCGCTCTCGGCGACAACATCGCGGACTTCCTGCAGGGCCGGGAGGATGCCGCGACCACGCTCGCCGACATCGAGGCCGCCTACACCGCCGCCGCCCGCGAGCAGGGCTTCCTGAACTGACCTCCGCAGCGGGCGGGGACCACCCCGCCCGCCCCGCGCCCGCCCTTCGCGACGGTGGCTGATCCACCGCGACCGCCCGTCCCTTGCCTGAAGGACCAAGGCCGTGAAGCATGCGACCTTCCTCTGGTTCGTCCTGCCCTCGGGCATCGCGATGCTTCTGTTCATCGCGCTGCCCATCGTCTCGGTGCTGATCCAGTCGGTCTACGCCCCGCACGAGCAGGTCATCCTTCAGGTCGAGAATTGCGGCCCCTTCGGCTGCACCACCGCGACCACGATCGACCAGGAAGCGACGCGGGCGCTCCGCGAGGCCGAGCCCCTCGGCCGCTTCGTGGGGTCCGACATCTACCTCAACCGCAACCACCTCGCGACCACCCAGATCGCGGATTACTGGCGCTCCGCTCCGGACCTCGGCACCTTCTGGTCCCAGGTGATGAACCTGCCGTTCTACGGCGCGCTCGCCTTCACGCTGACCTACACCTTCGTCGTCACACCGCTGTCGATCGTCCTGGGCTTCGTCATCGCGCTTGCCGTCAACACGCTGCCCCGCGCGTTCCGGGGCCCCACGATCTTCTTCTCGCTCCTGCCGATGATCGTGACGCCGCTCATCGGCGCGCTGATCCTCTTCTGGATGATCGACGCCCGCGGGATCCTCGGTGCGGCCCTCCAGTGGGTCGCGGGGGACCCGAACCTTTCGGTCAAGGCGTCGACCCCGCTCACCTGGATCATGCTGATGGTCTATGGAATCTGGAGTTCCGCCCCCTTCGCCTTCGTCGTCTACTACGCCGGGCTCCAGACCGTTCCGCAGGACACGCTCGAATCCGCCATGATCGACGGAGCCAGCCGGTGGGAGCGCGTCCGCTACGTCGTGATCCCGCACCTCGTGCCTCTCACCACGTTCATGGCGCTCATCAAGATCATGGACAACTTCCGCGTCTTCGAGCCCATCGTCAGCTTCAACGCCGCGGCCCACGCGCAGTCCCTCAGCTACTTCATCTACTCCGACCTCGGCGGAGAGACGCGCCTGCTCTCCTCTGCCGCGGCGACCTCGGTTCTCACGATCATCGGCGTCGCGATCCTCCTGTCCCCCGTGCTGGTCCGCACCTGGAAGAGCTTCGGAAAGGCCTGAGATGTCCACCGCCGCCGAACGCCGTCCCGTCCTCCTCCAGACGCTGCTCACCGCCTTCCTCGTTCTCTGGCTCGTCGTCGCGGCCTTCCCCTTCCTCTGGACCCTCTGGGGCTCGTTCAAGGTCGAGGGCGACTTTTTCTCGAAGGCGGACTGGAGCTTCGCCATATTCGGCACTCTCACGCAGGTGGAAACGGGCGGCGCCTTCACCGGCCAGGGCTACACCGGCGCATGGGTGCAGGAGGGGTTCTGGCGCGCGGCGCTCAACACCCTCATCGTCGTCGTGTCGGTCGTCGTGATCTCGCTCACCTTCGGCACGCTCGGCGGCTACGCGCTCTCGCGCTCTCCCTACCGCTATGCCTTCTGGCTCCTCATCATCGCGCTGATCTTCCGGGCGATGCCGCCCATCACGCTCGTCTCCGGCTATCTCCTGCCGTTCTTCCAGTGGAACCTCTGGGGCCACCTGCCCACCGCGATCATCGTGCTCGTCGCGATCAACCAGCCCTTCACGCTCTGGATGCTGACGGCCTTCTTCCGCAACATTCCCAAGGACCTCGACGAAAGCGCGATGGTGGACGGATGCACCCATTTCCAGGCCTTCCGCTACGTCATCATCCCGGTCATGTGGCCCGGCGTCATCACCACGGGCCTGTTCTCGTTCTTGCTGGCCTATAACGACTTCGCGGTGACGGCGATGCTCCTGTCGAAGGAGAACCAGACGATGGTCCCGAAGATCGCGAGCTTCCTCGGCACGACCCAGACCAAGGGCAACGTGATGTTTGCCGTCGCCGCCGTCGTCTCGGCCACCGCGCCCCTCTTCGTCCTCGTCCTCTTCTTCCAGCGCCAGATCGTCAGCGGCCTGACCGCCGGTGCCGTGAAAGGGTAAGCAGCATGGCCGAAATCCATCTCCGCAACGTCTCCAAGCGCTGGGGCAGCTTCGTGGGCGTCAAGTCCTTCGACCTCGAGATCGCGGATGCCGAATTCCTCGTGCTCCTCGGCCCCTCGGGCTGCGGAAAGACCACGACGATGCGGATGATCGCAGGGCTCGAAGACACGACGGCGGGCGAGATCGTGATCGGCGGCCGCGTCGTCAACGATCTCAGTCCCAAGGACCGGGACATCGCCATGGTCTTCCAGAGCTACGGCCTCTACCCCACGATGACGGTCTACGAGAACATCCGCTTCCCCCTGAAGGTCCGGAAGGTCCCGCAGGCGCAGCACCACGACATGGTGATGCGCGCGGCGCAGATGGTGGAACTGACCGATTTCCTCGACCGCAAGCCCGCCGCGCTTTCGGGCGGCCAGCGCCAGCGCGTGGCGCTCGCCCGCGCCATCGTGCGCAAGCCCACCGTCTTTCTCATGGACGAACCGCTGTCGAACCTCGACGCCAAGCTCCGCGTCTCGACCCGCGCACAGATCAAGAACCTCCACCACGAGCTTCGAACCACCACCATCTACGTCACCCACGACCAGATCGAGGCGATGACGCTCGCCGACCGCGTCGTCGTGATGAACAAGGGAGAAGTGCAGCAGGTGGGCGCCCCCATCGAGATCTACGACCGCCCCGCCAACACCTTCGTCGCGGGCTTCATCGGCTCGCCCGCGATGAACCTGATGGACGGCACCATGACATCCGGCGTCTTCGAAGGCCGGAACGTCCGCATCCCGGGCTTTGCCGGCGCCCCCGACGGTCCCGTGACCGTGGGCTTCCGCGCCGAGGACGCTGCCATAACCGAAGCGGGGGAGATCGCCGCGCCGGTGTATTCCATGGAGCTTCTGGGCGACAGCTCGATGGCCACGGTGCAAGCCGGCGGCGCGCTCGTCGCGATCAAGGCTGCCAAGGACTTCACCGCCGCGATCGGCGCGCCGATCGCGGCCTCCGTGCCCGCTTCCATCTGCCACCTCTTCGACCCGAAGACGGGTCAGCGCATCGAGAGACCGAATTGACCGCAGAAGACCACGCCGCCCGCAGCGCGGCCACGCTGGACGTGATCCACCGGATGGAGGCCGCGCTCGGTGCGGGCTCCGACGAGATGGCCGCGCATTTCCACGAGGACTTCCTGTGGCGCGGCAACCGCGGCTGCGGCACGAAGCGGGGGCTCGCCGAGTTCCGCGCGAACTGGCAGCTGCCCCTGCGCGCCGCCTTCACCGAGCGCACCTACCTGACCGAGAGATTCCTCGCCGACGGCGACTGGGCCGCCTGCTTCGGCCGGATCGAGGCGACGCACAGCGGGCCGTTCATGGGGATCGCCCCCACCGGACGGCGCGTCCGCATTCCCTACATGGACTTCTGGCGCGTCGCGGACGGCCGCATCGCCGACAACCCCGTCTTCGTCGATTTCGCCGCCGTCCTCCACCAGCTCGGCCGCGACGTCTTCGCGGGCGAAGGCTGGGAAGCCTACGACGCGGGCGAGAAGACCCCGCCCCGCCCGGAATGAGGAGAGACCGATGACCGTCACGCATCTCAAGCGCGGCAAGCCCGAAGCCCTTCGCGCCGAGGACGACGCGAAGGTGCGCGCGACCGTCGAGAGCCTGCTCTCCGACATCGCCGCCCGGGGAGACGTGGCGGTCCGCGAACTCGCCCGGAAGTTCGACGGCTACGCGCCTGCCGCCTTCCGCCTCACGCCCTCCGAGATCGAGGCCGCGATGCAGAAGGTCTCCGCACGCGACATGGAGGACATCCGCTTCGCGCAAGCCCAGATCCGCCGCTTCGCCGAGGCCCAGCGCGCCTCCATGACCGACATCGAGGTCGAGACGCTCCCGGGCGTCATCCTCGGCCACCGCAACATCCCCGTGCAGTCCGTGGGCTGCTACGTGCCGGGCGGCAAGTTCCCGATGGTGGCCTCGGCGCACATGTCCGTCCTGACGGCCTCTGTCGCGGGCGTCCCCCGGATCGTGGCCTCGGCGCCCCCGGTCAAGGGCGAACCGCACCCCGCCATAGTGGCGGCGATGCACCTCGGCGGCGCGCACGAGATCCTCGTCCTCGGCGGCATCCAGGCCGTGGGCGCGATGGCGCTCGGCACCGAGACGATCGCGCCCGTCCACATGCTCGTCGGTCCCGGCAACGCCTTCGTGGCCGAGGCCAAGCGCCAGCTCTATGGCCGCGTGGGCATCGACCTCTTCGCGGGCCCTACCGAAACCATGCTCATCGCCGACGACACGGTGGACGCCGAACTCTGCGCCACCGATCTCCTCGGGCAGGCCGAACACGGCTACAACTCGCCCGCCTGCCTGATCACCAATTCACGGAAGCTCGCGGAATCGACCCTCGCCGAGGTCGACCGCCTCCTCGCGATCCTCCCCACGGCCGAAACCGCCGCCGCCTCCTGGCGCGACTACGGCGACGTCATCCTCTGCGACACCCACGACGAGATGCTGGGCGTGGCCAACGACATGGCCTACGAACACGTGCAGGTCATGACCGACCGCGACGACTGGTACCTCGCCAACATGCACAGCTACGGCGCGCTCTTCCTCGGTCCCCGCACGAATGTCGCGAACGGCGACAAGGTGATCGGCACGAACCACACGCTGCCCACGAGGCGCGCGGGCCGCTACACCGGCGGGCTCTGGGTCGGCAAGTTCCTCAAGACCCACAGCTACCAGAAGATCACCACGGACGCCGCCGCGGCCGAGATCGGCGCTTACGGCTCGCGCCTCTGCCTCCTCGAAGGCTTCGTGGGCCATGCCGAACAATGCAACATCCGCGTCCGCCGCTATGGCGGTCGCAACGTCCCTTACGGAATGGCCGCCGGATGACCGCTCCCTTTCATCCTTGCGCAAGCATCCCCCGCCGGGGGCGGACCGCAGGCCCGGCGGGGGGCAGGCAGCCCCCGGTCCCCACCCGCCACGCGGCGCGCCGATGACGCTTCCCGCCTCGCCCTCCTTCCGCCTCGACGGCCGCCGTGCGCTCGTGACCGGCGCCTCCTCCGGGATCGGCCTCGCCGCCGCCGCCGCCCTCGGCCGGGCGGGCGCCGAGGTCGCCATGGTCGCCCGCCGCGAGGATCCGCTCCGCATGGCCCGGGGCGCGATGGAGGCCGAGGGTCTGTCCGCCACCGCACATCCCCTCGACGTCGCAAACCTCGCCGCCACCGCCGCCTTCGTGGCGGCCCGCGGTCCCTTCGATGTCCTCGTGAACGCCGCGGGCCTCGCCCGCCATTCGCCCGCGCTCGACACCGACCCCCCCGATTTCGACGCCGTCCTCGAGGTCAACCTCCGCGCGGCCTACTTCCTGACGCGCGAGGTCGCGAGGGGCCTGATCGCCGCGAGGAAGCCTGGCAGCCTCATCAACGTCTCCTCGCAGATGGGCCATGTCGGCGGCATCGACCGCGCGGTCTACGCGGCCTCGAAGCACGCGCTCGAAGGCATGACGAAATCCATGGCGATCGAGTGGGGGCCTCACGGCATCCGCGTGAACACGCTCTGCCCCACCTTCATCCGGACACCGCTGACCGAAGCGACCTTCGCGAACCCCGACCGCCGCGCCTGGATCGAATCCAAGATCAAGCTCGGCCGCGTCGGCACGCTCGAGGACATGACGGGACCCATCCTCTTCCTCGCCTCCGACGCCTCCGCGCTGGTCACCGGCACGGCGCTCCTCGTCGATGGCGGATGGACGGCCGACTGATGGCAGAGAAGGTCACATCGCTCGACGTCGCCCGGCTCGCCGGGGTGTCGCAATCGGCCGTCTCGCGCGTCTTCACGCCGGGCGCCTCGGTCTCGAAGAGCACCATGACGAAGGTCCGTGCCGCGGCCGAGCAGCTGGGCTACCGCCCGAACGTGCTGGCTCGCAGCCTCATTACCGGGCGCACGCGCATCATCGGTCTCGTCGTCGCGTACCTCGACAACCAGTTCTACCCCATCGCGCTCGAACGCCTCTCCCGCGCGCTCCAGGCCCGCGGCTACCACATCCTCGTCTTCATGGCCGAGAACTCGACCGAAGGCGTGCTGCCCGTCATGCAGGAACTCATCGACTACCAGGTCGAAGGGATCGTCACCGCCTCCGTCGCCATGACGAACGACCTCACGAACCTCTGCGAGGCGGCCGGCATCCCCGTCGTCATGTTCAACCGCGGCCAGGACGATCCGCGCCTCTCGGAAGTCACGTCCGACAACGTCGCGGGTGGCCGCGCGGTGGCCGATCTCCTCGTCCGCGCCGGTCACGACCGCATCGCCCACATCGCGGGCTGGCAGGGCGCCTCGACCGGCCGGGACCGCGCGCGGGGTTTCCTCGACGGCCTCGCCGCCCACGGCCGCACCGCCGCCGCCGTCATCGACGGCATGTACAACCGCGACCACGCGGCCGGCGTCGCGCGCGAACTCTTCTCGGGCGCCGACCGTCCCGACGCCGTCTTCGTCGGCAACGATCACATGGCCTTCGGCGTGATGGACGTCCTCCGACACGACCTCGGCCTCCGCATTCCCGAGGATGTCGCCGTCGTGGGCTACGACGACGTTCCCATCGCCGCCTGGCCCGCCTACGACCTCACCACCGTCCGCCAGCCCGTGAACCGCATGGTCGATGCCACCGTCGACGCGCTCCTCTCCCGGATCGAGGGCGACACCGCGCCGCGCAAGATCCGCATCCCGGGGCCGCTCATCCTGCGCGGCTCCACCCGCACGCCCCAAGGATCCAAGGAATGACCGGCCCCTCGAACCGCTGGACCGACCTCCCCGACTACATCCTCGGCATCACCCGGGAAATCTGGGAGGGCAGGGGTCTCGCCACGCTCCACCATTACTACGCCCCCGAGATCCCGGTCCGCACCCCCATGGGCGCGGCGCGCGGCAACGGCCCCGTCATCGCCTCCACCATGGCGACGCTCGCGGAGTTCCCCGACCGCCAGCTTCTGGGCGAGGACGTGATCTGGTCCGACGATCCCGACCACGGCATCCTCTCCTCGCACCGCATCATCTCGACCGGCACCCACGCCCGCGATGGCGCATTCGGCCCCGCAACGGGCCGCCGGTGGGCGATCCGCGTGATCGCCGACTGCGCGGTGCGGGGCGACGTCATCTACGACGAATGGCTGGTGCGCGACTACGGCGGGCTGGTCCGTCAACTCGGCCACGACCCCCGCGCCTTCGCGGCGTCGCTGATCGAAGCCGAAGGCGGACCCGAAGGCGCGAAGCACCCCCTCACCCCCGCCGCCGACATCCCCCCCGACTACAAGGGCCGCGGCAACGCGAACGACTGGGGGCTCCGGTACGAGGACACGCTGACCCGGGTGATGGGCGCCGACTTCGCGCATGTGCTCGCCACCTATGACCGTGCGGCCATCGGCGAGTTTCCCGGCGCCGCAACCGCCGTGGGCCGCGCGGCCATCGCCGATGCCTGGCTCGCGCTACGCGCGGCCTTTCCCTCCGCCACCTTCACCGTCCACCACCGGATCGGGATGGAGGGCGGCATGATGAGTCCCCGCGCCGCGATCCGCTGGTCACTCGACGGCACCCATGACGGTTGGGGCGCCTTCGGCCGGCCCACGGGCGCGCGGGTCCACATCATGGGCATGAGCCATGCCGAGTTCGGCCCTTGGGGCCTCCGCCGGGAATTCACGCTCTACGACGAAATCGCGATCTGGAAACAGATCCTGCTGCACCAGAGGTAAGCCATGACCGCCCCCAAGATCGTCCGCTACGGCGAACTCCGCCCCTGCAAGACCGCCTTCATCGACGCCCACACCCCCGGCTCCGACCGGAAGGAGAACTTCACGATCATCGGCGGCGGCGTCTCCGAATCCGCCGACCAGCATGTGCACATCACTGACGCCATCGGCTTCAACATCGGCGCGGCGGGCCAGCCGCCCAAGTGCCGGAACTCGCTCCACTCCCACCGCACGGCCGAGGTCTTCTTCGTCCTCAAGGGCCGCTGGCGGTTCTTCTGGGGGCGCTGGGGCACCGCGGGCGAGGTCGTGCTCGAGGAAGGCGACATCTTCAACATCCCCACCGGCATTTTTCGCGGGTTCGAGAACATCGGGACCGACTACGGGATGATCATGGCCATCCTCGGCGGCGACGATGCGGGCGGCGGCGTGATCTGGGCCCCGCAGGTGATCGAGGACGCGAGGGCGCACGGCCTCGTCCTCTCCGAAAAGGGCAAGCTCTACGACACGAAAAAGGGCGAGTCGCTGCCCGAGGGCGTGAAGCCCATGCCGCTTCTGACCGAAGAGGAACTGAAGACCTTCCCCGAGGTCGACGCCGGTTCCGTCATCCCCAACCACGTGGCCCGCTACTGGGACCTTGTGGCGCTCGCAGGCAAACACCCGGCGAAGGTGATCGGGGCGGAGGGCGTCCTCCGCGACCGCCCGGGCTTCGAGGTCGATTTCGTGACCCGCGCCTCCGCGTCCGAGGAGACGCACGTCCACGACCGCGCGTCCGTCCTCATGCCCGTGCGCGGCCATTGGCGGCTCTTCTGGGACGGCGGCGAGGAATGGCTCGCCCCGGGTGACACGGCGATGATCCCGGGCGGCCTCCGCCACGGTGCCCATCCGTCGATGAGCGGGGAGGCCGCGCTCTTCCACGTCGTCGGCACCGACGATCCGGCAGGCCCGACGTGGAAGGGCTGAGGCGGACACAGCCATACGGAATCCATACGCGACCCATACGCTTTCCAGACGAGGCAGAACGTCCATGATCCCCGCCACGCACGTCGGCAGCCTCCCCCGGTCCCAGGCCGTCGTGGACCAGCTTTTCGCCCGCGAACGGGGCGAAGCCTACGATCAGGAAGCCTTCGACGCCGTCATGGAAGCGGCGGTGGACGACGTCGTCCGCCGCCAGAAGGAGGCAGGCATTTCAATCGTAAGCGACGGAGAAACCTCGAAGATCTCCTACGCCACCTACGTCAAGGACCGCTACACCGGCTTCTCGGGCGACAGCCCCCGGAACGCCCCTGCCGACCTCAAGATGTTCCCGTCGTTCCTCGAGCGGCTGGCGAAATCAGGTGGAACGCCGAAGTACGCGCGGCCAATGTGCACCGGCGAGGTGCGCTCGAAAGGGCAGGGCGAACTCGGCAAGGACATCGCAAACCTGAAGAAAGCGATGGAAAGTCATGGCGTTGCGCGCGGCTTCATGAACGCGGCCTCGCCCGGCGTCATCTCGCTTTTCCTGCAGAACGCCCACTACCCGACCCGCGACGCCTACCTCGCGGCCCTCGCGGACGCGATGAAGGAGGAATACGAAACCATCGTCGCCGCCGGGCTCGACCTCCAGCTCGACTGCCCCGACCTCGCACTCTCCCGCCACATGTTGTTTACCGATCTGAGCGACGATGACTTCGTGAAGATCGCCGAATCTCACGTCGAGGCGCTGAACCACGCGTTGCGGAACGTCCCAGAGGAGAAGATCCGCGTCCACATCTGCTGGGGCAACTACGAAGGCCCCCATGTCTGCGACATCCCCATGGCGCGGATGTTCGACACGCTGATGCGGGTCAAGGCGACCTACGTCCTCTTGGAAACCTCGAACCCCCGCCACGGCCACGAATGGGAGGTGTTCCGCGACCGTGCCCGCGACATTCCCGCCCACAAGGTGCTGGTCCCCGGTGTCGTCGACACCACGACGAACTTCGTCGAACACCCGGACCTGATCCGCCAACGCATTGAGAGATTTATAGAAATCGTGGGAGCCGACCGGGTGATCGCCGGCTCGGACTGCGGCTTCGGCACCTTCGCGGGCTTCGGCGCGGTGGACCCCGAGATTGCCTGGGCCAAACTGGCGAGCCTCGCCGAGGGCGCGCGCCGCGCGGGATGACACCACTCGTCCTCGTGCCCGGCATGATGTGCGACGCCCGGCTCTGGGGGCCGGTCATGGGTGCCTTCGGGCGCCGCACCGTCATCCATGCCGCGATCACCGAACACGACACGATCGAAGCGCTGGCGGCCCGGGTCCTCGCCGAAGCCCCGCCGCGCTTCGCCCTTGCGGGCCTGTCGATGGGCGGGATCGTGGCGATGGAGATGGTGAGGCAGGCGCCCCACCGGGTCGAGCACCTTGCGCTTCTCGACACCAATCCGCTCGCCGAAGTCCCGGAGATACGCGCCCGCCGCCTCCCTCAGATCGCGAAGGCCCGCGCCGGGCGGCTGGACGAGGTCCTGCGCGAGGAGATGAAACCCCATTACCTCGCCGAGGGTCCGGGCAAGGAGCCGATCCTCGCACTCTGCATGGACATGGCCCTGTCGCTCGGCCCGGCCGTGTTCGAGCGGCAGTCCCGCGCGCTCTCCGCACGGTCCGACCAGCAGGAGACTCTGCGGGCCTGGCGCGGCAACGCGCTCGTGCTCATGGGGAGCGAAGACCGGCTCTGCCCGCGTGACCGCCACGATCTGATGCACGCTCTGCTCAAGTCTTCCCGACTTGCGCTCATTGCTGGAGCCGGCCATTTGCCGCCACTGGAGCAGCCCGGTCTGACCGCGCGAGAGATGGTTTCGTGGCTCGATGGGCTCGCGTAGATCAAGCGTGCGTCGCGCCAAGTGCCTCGACACGAACTCTGCTCCGACCGCGCCGGGGCGCCATGTGCCGAAGTCGCTCGGCGGAAACCGCGTAGGCGGGCACCGTTGGTCGGTCTATGGTCATCTGCGCGAGGTATCGGGAGCGAAGGCATGCTGCACGAACCGGAAGGCCGCGCGACTCCCGTCGTCGAAGGCACCATGTTTGCCGTCGTGACGACGGGAATCGGCGGATACGACCGGCTCCAGTACAGGCAGGTTCCCCTCCCGTCGCCGGGTCCGGGCGAGGTTCTGCTGACCGTGCTCGGCGCCGGAGTCAACAATACAGATATCAATACGCGGCTCGGCTGGTACTCCGGGTCGGTGCGGGGCGGCACCGACGCCACCACGGCCGACACCGAACGCGGGGATGGCGGCTGGAACGGGGCGACACCGTTCCCCCTCATCCAGGGCGCCGACTGCTGCGGACGGGTGGTTTCGGTAGGCCCGGACGTCGATCCCGGCCGGATCGGAGCGCGGGTTCTCGTCCGGTCGTGCATGCGCAGATTCGGCTTCGACCGGTTGGACACCATGTGGCTCGGGACCGATTTCGACGGCGCGTTCGCGCAGTACGCCAAGGTGCCCGCCGTCGAGGCCTTCCCCGTGCAGTGCGACTGGAGCGATGCCGAGCTTGCGACCATCCCTTGCGCCTACGGCACGGCGGAGAACATGGTTCACCGCGCCGGCGTCTCGGCTGGCGACCGTGTCCTGGTCCCCGGTGCCTCGGGTGGCGTGGGATCCGCGCTGGTCCAGCTTCTGAACCTTCGGGGAGCGGAAGTGATCGCCCTCTCGAGCGCCGCGAAGCGCGAGACGCTGGAGAATCTCGGCGCAGCCCGCGTCCTCGACCGCGAAGTGGATCCTGCCACCTTTCTCGGGACCGAGAGCGTGGACGTCGTCATCGACAACGTCGGTGGCCCGGCCTTCGGCACGATGCTGAAGATACTGAGACGCGGAGGCCGCTATGTGTCCTCGGGGGCCATCGCCGGTCCGATCGTCGAACTCGACATGCGCGACATGTATCTCAAGGACATCACGCTCGTCGGCTGCACGGCCTGGGACGCGCCGGTCTTTCCCAACCTGGTATCCTACATCCAGGCGGGCGGGATCCGCCCCCTGGTGGCGGCCATCTATCCGCTCGACCGGATTGTCGAGGCGCAGCGCGCATTTCAGGCGAAGCGTCACATCGGCAAGATCGTCCTCATTCCGCCGTCCTGATCCCCGCATCCCGGTCTCGCGCTCGCGGCCCTGACCGCTCGCGTCGCCTTCGTCGATCCAGCCGACACCTGCGGGGAGACGCCCGAACGAGCCTGCGGCTCAGGCAGGATAGCGGTATTGCGCGATCATCCTCCAGATCTTCCCGTTGAGCGCGGCGAGATCGGACAGGGCACCCTCTACGCGTGCGATCTCGCTCCGGTCGATCCGCTCGGTCCGTCCGACCTCGATGCCCGTCTTCCTGTCCGCGATCCGCATCAGGATGGTCTGCGGGCTGCCCTCCGCATCGAAGGAATAGATGCAGTGGTTGAAGCGATTACGCACCCCGGACAAACGGCCGAGCGCGTTCGTGCAGTCGAGGATTGCATCCCGCTCGGCGGCATCCCGACCGGGCATCTTGGCCAGCCTGTCCACCAGGTCTATTCGCGCCCGCGTGGTATTGAGGGTAAGGAAGATGATGACCGCCGTGTCCTTGTCGGTCCCGGAAAGCCCCGCGATCACGTGGATGAGCAGGCTCTCGGTGTTCGTCCACATGTAGTTCATCCGCCCGGTCAGGAGGAGCAGCCGCTCGAACAGCTCTGACGGCGCGGTCCCTGCGTCGTTCACGGCCTGTGCTCGGTTCCGAGGAGGAGCGACGCGGCGGCCGTGCGGTTCGACACTCCGAGCTTCTCATAGACGTGGTGCATGTGGAGCTTCACCGTATGCTCCGAGATCGCGAGCTTGCGCGAGATGATCTTGTTGCTGTCGCCCGCCGAGGCGAGACGCAGGACCTCGCGCTCGCGGTCGGTCAGCACGCGGAGCCGAACGTCCGATATGGCATCGAAGGCCGGAACCTCGGCCGGCCGCATGGGGACGTCGGCGGAGGCGCGAAGGTCCGACGGAAGGAAGTGCTCGCCGTGGAGCAGGAGGCGGATCGAGGACAGCCGGACCTCGAAGGGGACGTTCATCGGCACATAGCCGATGGGACCCAAGCGGTCGTCGTAGTGCCGATGTACATGGCGCGCGATATCCGGCTGCCGGTAGGCCAGAGCGACCGCAACGTCCTTGCCCAGACCGAAGTATTCCTCCGGCCTCGACAGCAGATCCTCGGCATGGCTCTGGTCCACGATGACGAGCCGGAGACCCGGATGACCCGCTGCGAAGCCCGTCGCCTTGTCGGCGGAGTCGACCCGCAGGCAGGCTGTATCGAATTCGGTCTCGATCAGGCCGCAGGGATGCTGTGTCCAGAACGGACCCCCTCCGATCACAAGAATGCTGACCCGTGACAGGGAATGCCCCTGATCCCTGCTGAAATGACCGCGGCTATCGTTCACGATATCCCCCCCTTCACCACCGAATAACTTCCTTCGGTCATCCGCTGCGCAGTGACCTCGGCACGAAAGAAATGTTCCCCAATGGACGAGCATATATCATAATATTTCGGGCAATACAACGATGCCCCGTCTTCCTCATTCGTCCCCGGGCCCTGATCAATGGGTGTGCACCAAAGGCAAACGGTGCCCGGCCCCCTCATCCATCGATCAGCACCATCCATCCGAAGGCCATGCCGTCGCCGCTCAAGACACTGATCCAGATCGCTTTTATCCGAGATCTGCCTGCACCTGACCATCCGGTGAATTGGAAGGGAGCCGTTTCGGCGCGACCCTGACGCTTCAATGACAGGAGCGGCGGCCACGGCGACGACGTGCCGGATACGCCGCCCGGTGTGTGCAGGAAGGGAAGGAGGGTGATCGCCGCAAGACGGGATCGCGCGGGGCGATCCGCGGAAAACGCCAATGCCCCGCAATCACAGCAACCCTTGGTCCGCCGCGCAATCGCTTTGGAGATGACTGGCGATCCGGTCGGCCGCAGTTGGAACGGAGCTACCAGATGAGCAAGAGGAACGGACAGCAGAACGTGACCGTCGCCGACTTCGACGAAGTCAACATCGACGAGATCAACGCAACCTTCGACGTGAACATCGACGAGGCGAAGATCACCGCTGACCTGAACAGCCAGGAACAGAGCCAGGATCAGTCCACCTCGGTCAACACGGCGGATTCGAACAGCCAGGATCAGGGTCAGGACCAGGATCAGGGCCAGGATCAGAGCCAGGGTCAGGATCAGGCGCAGAACCAGGATCAGAAGCAGAAGACCAACGTCGAGAACGTCAACGGCAACAACGACAACTCGAATGCCCTGGCCAACGACATCAACATCTCCATCGGAGATGGAGAGATGCCCTGGTCGGATGACGACATCGTCGACATCGACCAGGCGAAGGGCGCGTCCATCAACGACGTGATCACCGCTGGCGGCAACATCGCCTACGATCCGGGCGACGACATCGACATGACGGGCGCGCTCGCAGGCGAGGGCAATGATCTTGCCGCGCTGAACTTCCTGAACGCGAACCTCGAGGACAACGATGTCCTTCACAACGCGTCGCTGTCGAACGACGCGGGCTTCTGGCAGAACGGCAGCGCCCATGGCGGCAGCGCGACGGCGGGCGACGGCATCTCGGTCGGTGCGGGGGGCGGAGACTCCGGTAAGGGCGGCAAGAGCTACGCCGGGAACGGCGGGAACGCGAACGCCGAAGGCGGCAGCGGCGATGCCTACGGCGGCAAGACCGGAGATTCGGAAGCCAAGGCCAGTGGCGGGACAGGCGGCGACACGGGCGACGCGAACGGCATCGGAGTTGGGGTCGGGCTGTCGGGCGCCAGCACCAGCAGCAGCAGCAAGGGCGGCAGCGGAGGCGACGCAAAGGCGAGCTCCGAGGCCGAGAACTCGACCGAGAACGAGGGCGACGCCGAGGGTCAGGGCGGCAACAGCGGCGATTCCGGCGCCATCGGCGTGGGCGTCGGGCTCGGTCTGGCCGGATCCGACGCCGGTGGCAAGTCGTCGGGCGGCGACAGCGACTCTGACAGCGACGCGGACTCGGAGGGCGACGCCAGCACCAACAACGACGCCAAGGGCGCGAACGGAGGAGACTCGGGCGCGATCGGACTTGGCCTGAACGGCGCATCCGGCAGCACCGGAAACGAGACCGACGACAACGTCGGAGGCAGCAACGCGGCCACCGGCAAGGCGTCCGGCGATAACGGATCGAGCGCGGACGGGTCAGGCGGGGACGCCGGCAACGGCGGCTTCTCGGGTCTTGTCGAGGCGGCCATCGCGGCGCTCTTCGCGGAACTCGGCGGCAAGTCCGATGCCGATGCGGACGCCGAGACCGGCGGCGGCAATACCGGCGGCGACGGTGGCGACACGACCGGCGGCGCGGGAGCCGGCGGCACCTCGAGCTCCGCGCTGGATGTCCAGGGTACCGGCGACCAGTCGACCGGCGACGGGCCGAACGTCACGCAGACCGGCGGCGACTCTTCGCCCACCGCGACCTCGACGCAGGACACCACGTCCACCGCCGGGGCCGGCGGATCGAACACCGCAGGCGGCAACGCCGACGGGTCGAGCGCCGCGAACTCTGCGGCCGACAGCGCCGGTGGCGCCGGTGGTGCCGTCGACACGGCCTCGGACGCCAACGGGACCGGGACGGGCTCCGCCGATTCCGCCAGCGGCTCGGGTGACGGGGGACTGGCCGAACTCTTCCTGCAGAGCGACACGGACGGGTCGGCCGAGAGCATGGCCGATGCGATCGCAGGCTACGGCGGCGCCTCGGGCACCGACGACGATGCAAGCTCGGCCGGGTCCGGCAGCGCCGAGACCATGACCGACAGCGGCATGGGTGGCGCGGGCGGCTACGCGTCGGCCATGGGCGGCACGAGTGGCGATGCCATGGGCACGGCCACGGGTGGCGCGGCGAGCGGCGGCGCCGTCGCGGGAGGCGACGCGAGCGGCGCGTACTCCGGTGACGGCGGCGGTGGCGGCAATGGCGGCAGCTGGGGCTCGGGGAACGGGGACGATGGATACGTCTTCGGCGAATCCTACGCCTCCGCGGCCGCGGTCGTCGACACCTCGGCCTTCAACCAGACGATCGTGATGGGCGCCAACGTGCTGGGCAACACGGTGAACATGACGATGGTCGGCGGCAACATGTCCTCGTCCTACGTGGGCGACGACGACAACTGACACCGGTCCGCAAGATCGGAACGGGGCCTTCGGGCCCCGTTCCCCTTCAGTCGTTCGAGTTCGACGAGCGGGGTAGTTTCGATGCCGGCAGATCGCACCACCGAAGCCATTTCGCACTTCATCGGCATTTTTGCGCTCAAGGTCGAACAGGCGCGCCTCCGCGACAGCTACGACGAGTTCACCGCGGCGCGAGGGGCGGTCGAACTCGTCCCGGTCGAGCCGCGGCATGTCGAGATCGACACCGGATACCAGCTTCGCAAGAGCAACGCGGGACCGAAGGAGCCCGATCAGCCCGGCGAGAACCGGGAGGCGCTCTTCGACGTCCCGCGGTGGCACGCGCCGGACGATCCCGATCTTCCGGTCCGGACCCCGCCGCTCGAGCGGTCGGGAGAGATTGACGACGTTGCCGGTCCGGCACTGATCCTTGTCCCGTCCGCACCGCCGATCCCCGTTGCGGGCGTTCCCGGCTCGATCCTCACCGTGACGGTGCAGGTCGCGCGGCTTCACGACAACGACATCGTGGGATCGGGTGCGTTCCGCGATGCCGCCGTACATGCCGCGGACCTCGCCGCGCTTGCGAGCGTCGCCGCAGGGCTTCATGCCCCCCCCGGCCTCGGCCCCGCGCAGATCCCCACGATCGAGACGGCGCTCACGCTCCACGCCGCGATGCAGGGGTTCGCCGCCAGTGCCCCGAACGGGGGAGAGACCTTCACGTGGCTCGGCACCTCCGTTCCGCAGAAGATCGTGAACGGCGGGCATGTCGAGGACGTGCCCGACTGGAAGGACCTCCTTCCCCGATATCACCAGGAGACGGACGAGGCGCCGCGACTGGAGGATTGGGAACTACCGCCGACGCATCGTCCGAACCCCGACGGGCCGGAAGGCCATGCCATCGTGGCGGGTGGCAACCTCCTGGCCAACGAGGCCAGCATCGCGCTGTCCTATGTCGATGCCCCGCTGATCGCGGTGGGGGGAACGTGGATCAGCCTCGGCATCGTGAGCCAGGTGGCGCTCGTGTCGAACCATGACGAAGGGCTGACGATCGGCGACGAGGGCGCGACGGCCGTCTACCAGATCGTGGAAGTGGAAAATGTCGCCAAGACGGCCAGCTGGACGATCGCCGGCATGAGCGGTCCGGACGCGCCGCCGATGCGGCTTTCGGTCGAGATCGTCGAGGGTGATCTCCTCGTGTCGAACTACATCGAGCAGATCATCGAACTGTTCGACAACGATGCCTTCGGCATGTCGATCACCGGGGCGAACTCCCCGTGGATCCTCGGAGCCAACCTCGTCGTCAACGCGACGTCGCTCGTCACCGCCGGCTTCGGCTACGATCTCATTCTCATTGGCGGGAACTTCATCTCGATCGACACCATCCACCAGACGCTCGTCCTTCTCGACGACGACCGGATCGACGCGGGTGAGGCGGGAGAGACGCCCGTTACCGCGGGGCTCCACACCGACGCGGCGCTTGCCATCGAAGGGCGGGCCGACGCCTCCGAGGGCATCTCGGGGAATATCGACCGGCCGGGCCCGGTCGAGGGCGAGACATCCGCGAAAGAGAGCACGGCAGACCCCGCGCCGGACAATCTTCTGGTAAACAAGGCGCTCCTCAAGACCGTCGGCATCGATACGGCGGCTGACCTGCCGGGAAGCCTCGCGGGAATCCTCGCCCATCCGACCGACGACCTCGCCGCCTTGCGCGAGAAGCTCCTCAACGACCCCGCGCTCGCGGGGCTCGAACAGGCGCGTGTCCTCAAGATCAACGGGGACCTGATCCTTTCCAACACGATCAAGCAGACGATCTTCGCCGCGGATCGCGACGACATCCTGGTGATCGGCGGGGCGCCTCCGGGGCTCGACATCGTGGCGGGACAGAACGCGATGCTGAATGCGGCGTCGATTTCACTCTGGGGCGTGGATTCCAAGGTGATGACCCAGAACGAGGTCTATTCCGACCTTCTTATCCATCAGGCCCGTCTGGTGGACGAGCCCGCCGTCCGCGATACGGGGTTCATACCCGAAGCCATAGCCTTCCTCATGGACGACATCGACGCAGCCGTCGCAGGCAAGACCGCCGACACTGCGGGCAAGGCGCATCTCGCGGCGGCCGATGCCTACGACCTGATGCAGACCTCCCTGACGTGACGATCGGACCCCCATGAACGCCCTGACGAAGAGCCTCGATCCGCGGATGCCTGCGCCAGCCACGCTCGATCCGGCGGGTGATGCCCCCCGCCTCATCCTCCAGCCCGCCATGCGGACGGGCGCACCGGTGGCGCCGGAGCCACCCCCGGCGCCGGCTGAACCTCCCGTCGAATCCCAGCGTTCCGCCGCTGGCGCATCCGAAACGGCGACCCACCCGTCGTTTCGATCAGCCCGCGAGGGAGGCGCGGGGGCCCAGGCAGGCCCCTGCGCCGACCTGCGCCGGTCCTCCGACGGAGTGGTGCCGGAGGGACTTGGCGCAACAATCGAGGCCCGCGCGAACGAACCGCTGCCGAGGGCGCGCGGTACGGGCGGTGGCGGATCCCCCCGTGATCCGTTCCACCGCCGGAGCGACCCCGAGCGCCACGACAGGATGCTGCGCGACGCGCGCCGGGCCGTCGGCAGCAACATGGCCGTCGTCTTCGCCCTCACCTGCGCCGTCAACGTCCTTGTCCTCTCCATCCCGATCTATCTCTTCCAGATCAGCGACCGGGTGCTGACAAGCCGGTCGGTCGACACGCTCGTCATGCTGACAATGATCATCGTGGGCGCGATCGTATTTCAGTCGATCTTCGACGCGATCCGGCGGCACATTCTCATGCGCACGGCTGTCGAGGTCGCGACCCGGCTCGGCGCGCCGATCCTGCAGGCGGCGGCGCACGCGTCGCTGCATGGGACGGGTCGGGAGTACCAGACGCTGGGCGATCTCCAGACCGTGCGTGGATTCCTGACCTCGGGCACGCTGATCTCCTTCATGGACGTGCCTTTCGCTCCCTTGTTCATCTTGGCGATCTTTCTCATCCACCCCGATCTCGGCATGATCGTCGTGGTCACGGCGCTCCTTCTCATGGCGGTTGCTCTCGTCAATCAGCGCGCGACCGCTGTGCCGTTCGCGGAAGCGAACCTTGCGCAGTCCAAGGCGAACCAGCACCTCGATTCGATGGCTCGGAACAGCCAGGTCATCAACGCCATGGCGATGATCCCCGAAGCGGTGCGGATCTGGGGCCGGGACACGGCGACGTCCCTCACCGCGCAGGTGAAGGCGCAGGATCGCAACGTCACCTACGCCTCGATCTCCCGCGCAATCCGACTGCTGACACAGGTCGCGATCCTGGGTTTCGGCGCCTTCCTCGCCATCCATGGCAAGATAACCGGAGGCATGGTGATCGCCGCCTCCATCATTGCCGGCCGCGCCTTCGCGCCGATCGAGGGGTCGATCGAAGGGTGGAACACCTTCGTGCTTGCAAAAGGCGCCTTCGGACGCATCCGCCATCTCCTCCAGGCGACGGAGAACCGGTTCGAAAAGCTGCGCCTGCCGCATCCGGAAGGCCGGCTCGATGTCGAGCGGCTCCTCTACGTGCCCGGCGGCACGAAGCAGGTCGTGCTGAACGGCGTCTCGTTCTCGCTGAACCCGGGCGAGACCCTGGCGGTGATCGGCAATTCCGGGGCGGGGAAGACGACGCTCGGCAAGATGCTTGTCGGGTCGATCCTGCCAACTTCGGGGAGCGTCCGTCTGGACCTCATGGATCTCCGGAACTGGGACCCGCGCCAACTGGGGGAGAATCTCGGATACCTGCCGCAGGACGTGCAGCTGTTCCCGGGCTCCATCAAGGACAACATCGCCCGCATGCGCGATGACGCCACCGACGCCGAGATCCATGCCGCCGCCGTCCTGGCCGATGTCCACAACATGATCGCCTCCCTGCCGCATGGATACGAGACGGTCGTCGCCGCCGACGGCGCGCCGCTGTCGGGCGGCCAGAAGCAGCGGGTGGCGCTGGCTCGGGCGTTCTTCGGAGCGCCGCGGCTGGTCGTGCTCGACGAGCCGAACTCGAACCTCGACGTGGCGGGCGACAAGGCGCTCGCTCAGGCGATAGAGCATGCCAAGACGCACGGGATCACCGTGATCCTGATCACCCAGAAGCCGGCCGTCCTGAACCTCGTGGACAAGATCATGCTCCTCACCGACGGCCGCGTCGCGCTCTTCGGCCAGCGCGAGCAGGTGCTCGCCAAGCTGAATGGCCCGAAGCCCGCGCCAGCGGTGGGACAGGCACCGCAGGGAGGCCCCGCCCATGGCTGACATCACGCTCCACGATCCGGCGGCCGACTGGTACGCCAGCGTCCCGCGGTCGATCCGGTCCCACGCCCTTCTCGGGCTCACGCTCATGGCGGTCGCCTTCGGAGGCTTCGGCCTGTGGGCCTTCACCGCCCCCTTGGCCGCTGCCGTGATCGCGCAGGGAAGCTTCATGGCGACAGGGCGCAATCAGATCGTCCAGCATCTTGAGGGCGGGATCATCGAGACGATCTACGTCCGCGAGGGCGACAGCGTGCGGGCGGGCGACGGCATCCTGAGCCTGGACCAGACCGCGGCGGAGGCAACGGAGCGCGAGCTCTTCCTTCGCGAGATGCGGCTTCTGGCCATGTCCGAACGGCTCCTGACCGAATACCAGGAAGAGGCGAACCTCGTCTTCTCGAACACGCTCCTCGATGCCGAGGATCGCGATCTCGAGATTGCCGCAATGCTGGACAGCCAGCGGCTTACCTTCGAGATCACGCGGAAGTCGCTCCTCAGCGACATCGCCCTCCTCGAGAGCAACATGGAGGCCCTGCGGATCCGCGACGGCGGATATGCGGCGCAACTCGATGCATACAAGGGCCGGGGGCGGATCATCGCCGAGGAAATCGCCGACAAGCAGACGCTTCTCGAGAAGGGCCTCGTCCGCAGGAGCCAGGTGAACGCGCTTCTGCGTGTGCAGGCCGAAGCGGACGGGCAGGTGGCCCGGCTTCTCGCCGAACTCGACGAGGTGCGGGAGACGCTTCGCAAGCACGAGGAGCAGATCACGCGCGCCCGCGCCGCCTACCGCCAGAAGGCGCTCGAGGAACTGGGACCCGTTGCCGCGGAACTCGAAAGCGTGCGCGAGAAGGCGCGGCAGGCGCGCAGCGTTCTCGACCGGGCGATCGTGCGGGCCCCGGTCTCGGGAACCGTGGTCCGGATGCACTACCACACGCCCGGCGGCGTCATCGAAACCGGAAAGCCGATCGCCGAGATCCTGCCGGCCGACGCGCCGCTCATCATCGAGGCGCAAATAGCGCGCACGGACATCGACGTGGTCAGGTCCGGCCAGCACGCCATCGTACGCCTTGTCGCTCTGAATCAGCGCACGACTCCGGTACTGACCGGCGAGGTCTTCTACTTGTCGGCCGACGCGCTGCTCGAGGACGTGGCGGGCCAGCCGCGAGAAGTCTACCTCGCCCGGATCTCTATCCCGGTTGAGGAGCTTGAGCGCGTTCCAGGATTCGCACCCACTCCCGGGATGCCCGTGGAAGTGATGATCCAGACGCAGACCCGCACATTCGCGCAGTACATCGCCAAGCCAATCACGGACAGCTTCTCGCGCGCCTTCCGGGAACAGTAGGGCGGGCCGTGCCGAACCCGGGAAGCAGCACGCAGGGCTCCTCGGCTCCCGGCGCCTCCATCTTCAAAGGCAGGACAGGATGGTCGCGGCGAGGGTAGCGACGTTTGTCGTAGCGGAGGGCGAGCTCCGATCCGTCAGCCGGCAAAGCGGTATGGCGGACGTCCGCATACCCCCACCCTGAGCGCGAAGAGCCCGCCTTCCAGCGGGTGGGCCGCGAGGTGATCGCTCGACATCGTGAACCGCGCGGAGGTGACGAAGAGCGTGCCGAGGTCCGCCCCCCCGAAGCAACAGCTCGTTGGCCACGAGCAGGGCAGGTCCGCCATCGCCGTCACCTGTCCTCTTGGGTCTATCCGTGCCAGCGCCGCACCGCCGACGACGCGCGCGTTCCAGACCTGCCCCTCGGCATCGAGGCAGGAGCCATCCGGCAACCCGCGATCCAGGCCTTGCATCAACACCGTTCGCGGGCCGAGGACGTTGTCGGGCCCGATGTCATAGGCATAGAGCGCGTTCTCAAGCGTGTCGGCAGTAATGAGCCGGTCAGGCGCAGGCCAGACGAGTGTGTTGGCGATGCCGAACCGGTCGTCGCTGACGCGTGTCAGGCGTCCGTCGGGCGCGTAGCGGTAGAGGTGACCGGTGGCCGACGGAATGTCGGCAGGGGTGTCGTCGTCACGGATATTCTGATGCATCGTGCCGACCCAGAAGGCGCCGTCCGGCCCGGCGGCGCCCTCGTTGAGGCGATTGCCGGGAACGTCCGGCTCGACCTCCACGAGAGGGACGGGGTCGGCCTCCCAGTCCCAGCGGCAGATATGCCGTTCCGAGGCGACGAGGGCGGAACCGTCCTCGCAAAGCGCGAGCGAGGTCGGGCGGAACGGCATCGGCCAGAGCCGGTGTTCTCCGGATGCGGGATCCAGCGCGTGAATGCGCCGCCCGATGATGTCGACCCAGACGAGCCGCGAGCGTCGGTCGTCCCAGACCAGGCTTTCGCCCACGATGTCGCAGGCATCGAGGATCAACTTTACTTCCATGTCCGCCTCCTCTCCGCTCCGGCCATGAGCCCGAGCGCCCGGGGCCTACCGGGTGACGAAGAAGTTGTGGAACTCGTCCCGGTAGGGCTTGGCCGTCGGCGGCAGGTCGCGCCGGAGGTAGTAGTCAGGCTCCGTCATCTGCCGGCGCACGGCGCGATACATCTCGATGTAGCCATCGAGGATGGACGTGTTCGGCGGCGGATAGTCGTCCTTGACGAGTTCGTGCAGCCGCGGCAGCGCGTGATAGGGTACCATCGGGAACATGTGGTGTTCGATGTGGTAGTTCATGTTCCAGTACAGGAACCTGCTGACGGGGTTCATGTAGACGGTGCGCGAGTTCAGCCGGTGGTCCACGACGTTGTCGGCGAGGCCGCCGTGCTGGAGAAGTCCGGTCATGATCATGTGCCATGCACCGTAGATGCGTGGGCCGCCGATCAGGAGGAGCGGGATCGTCGACTTCCACCCCATGCCGGCCCCGAACATCACCGCTGAGGCCAGCAGCGTCGCCGCGTAGATCGCGATGTGGACGCGCGCGGCGAAGATCGCCCTGGGCCGTTCGCTTTCCGGGATGTAGTCCTTCTCATCGTCGGACAGGGTGCCGCCCGCCTGCCGCAGAAGGATGCCCAGAGATTCCCATGCCGCCTGCACGCCGACGAACGCGAGGAGCAGCTTGACGACGGCTGGCGGACGCATGAAGGCAATCTCGGGGTCGCGGCCGACGATGTATGTGTCGGTGTGATGGCGGGCGTGGCTCCAGCGCCAGGCGGTCGGGTTTCGCATCACCTGGAAGGACGCGATCTGATAGACGACGTCGTTCATCCAGCCGGTCCGGAACGCGGTGCCGTGCCCGCACTCGTGCCAGCGGGAGTCGCAGGCAGAGCCGTAGAGGACGCCGTAGGCGAGCCAGAAGGGCACGGCCCACCAGCTGCCCCAGAGCAGGATGCCTCCAAGGGCGAGGAGGATGTGGGCGGCCGCCCAGATGACCGTGTCGCGGATCGCCGGACCGTCCTTGCGGGTCATCAGGTCCTTCATCACCTTTCGGGGAATGTCGGTGTGATACCACTCCGCGGCCGCGAGCCCGATCTCCTGCGCGAACCGCGAGGACGGGCCGGTGAGGCTGTAGTCGCGCGGCGGAGCGTGCGGGAGATCGGCGCGGACGTTCGTGCTGGCGGTGGTCATGTCTGTCCTCCCGTCCCGGGTTGGGTTTCGCGCCAGTCGAGGCGCAGCGAAAGGGTCATCGTCTGTCCGGGTGCAAGCGACACCAGCCCGGGCCGACCGGGCAGGTTGTGCGCGTCCACCGGGTGACTGACCGGTTCGACGCAGAAGAACGGCGCCTCGGGGCCGGGGCTGTAGACGATCAGCGTCGAAAGGTCCGGTGCCGAGAGCGTGAGGGTGTGGTCGGGCTGCAGCACCTCTGCCGAGCCGTCCCACCCGGCGAAGCCCACGTTGATCCATGATCGGGGCAGGGGGGCGCCGGTATCGAATGTCCACTGCGGAGGGGCCGGCACGGGGCTAATCGTGGCTGGCAGGTGGCGGTCGTCCTCGGGCCAGTGTCCGGTCGCAGCAAAACGCAGTCGGGTGCGCTCGTGCCGCGGCAACCACGGGTGAAAGCCGCCGCCGTAAGGCAGCTGGCGGTCGGCGCGGTTCGTGACCGCAAGTCGCGTTTCGAGCGACCGCGGCGCGAGCCGGTAGGCCACGGTCGCGTCGTATCTGAAGGGGCCGGTCCCGGCGGTCACTCCTAGGACAGCCTGATCAACGCCGGCCTCGATGACCGTCCAGCGGACCTGGAAGGCATCGCCATGGATCGGGAAGGCTTCGTCGGGAAGGTTCGGCGGCACGGCGCAAATCTGGCCGCCAAAGGAGAAGGGGCGGGAGAGGCGGTTGGAGAACGGCAGGAGCAGGTTCATGGCCTGGGCGAAAGGGCTCCCCGCCGGCCGACCCGAACCCGCGGACAACACGTCCTCGCCGCGCCAGGTGAGGGCGGCGAGCCCCGCGCCAAGGTCCGGGTCGATCCGCGCCACGCTGTCTCCGGCGACGAGCCGCATCACCAGCCCCCGTCCACCCCTATGTTCTGCCCGGTGATGCAGGCGGCTCCGTCCGAACAAAGGAAGACTGCGAGGGGGGCGATGTCCTCGGCCTCGATCCGACGCTTCACCGATTGGCCGTTCAGGATGAAGGCTGCGTATTCCTCGAGCCTGCCGGCGAAGACGCGGTCCTCGGCCTCGGAGCGCACGGCTCCCGGCGCGATGGCGTTGACGGTGATTCCTCTCGGCCCCAATTCCCGCGCCAGCCCCTTGGTCAGGCCCAGCATCGCGCCCTTCGACGCGAGATACGGCACGAAGCCCGACCATTGCCCGTTCAGAGTGACGGACGTGAGGTTCACGATCCGGCCCCATCCCCGCACCCCCATGCCTCGCGCACAAACCTGTGCCAGCGCAAAGGCCGCGGAGGAATTGATCCGCACCTGCCGCTCGTAGTCGGGGATGTTCACGGCATCGACCGGGCCGTTGAGGATCAGGGCCGCGTTGTTGATCAGGATGTCCACCGGATCGGTTTCGCAAAGAGCCTCGACCGCGGCCTGAGCGGCTGCGAGGTCGTCGAGATCGACGCCGAGAAAACCATGGCCTGGCGGCGGCGTGGCGCCCGGCAGGTCGAGAACCGTGACCCGCGCGCCCGCCGCCGCGAAGGCGGCGCAGAACGCTCGCCCGATCGTGCCGCAGCCTCCCGTGATCAGCGCGTGCCTGCCCGCCGGCGCGCCCATCACAGCACCTCGTGGACGGCTTCGATCGAGGTCTCGCCGATCCGCTTGTCCATCACCACCTCGCCCAGCGCCATGGCGACGACACGGTCGCAGCAGGCAAAGACGTGGTGCATGTTGTGGCTGATGAAGATGGTGGTCACGCCCTGCTCCTTTAGTCCGCGGACGAAGCCGATGACCTTTTCCGTCTCCTTGACCGAAAGGTGGTTCGTCGGCTCGTCGAGGATCATCACCTTTGACTTGAAGTGCATCGCACGTGCGATCGCCACGCCCTGCCGCTGACCGCCCGAGAGTTCGCCCACCATGGCGTCGGGCGACCGCAGGTGCAGGTCCACGTCGGCAATGGCCTGCACGCTCTCCTCGCGCATCCGGCGCTCGTCCAGCCAGCCGATTCCGGCCACCGACCACTTCAGCGGCTCGCGGCCGATGAAGACGTTGCGGGCGATGGTCATGAGTGGGACCATCGAGTTGTACTGGTAGATCGTCTCGATCCCGAGGTTCATGGCGACCTTGGGATTCGGGATCTCGACCCGCCGGCCATCAAGGAAGATCTCGCCCTCGTCGGCCTGGTGCAGGCCGGAAAGGATCGAGATCAGCGTGGATTTGCCCGCGCCATTGTCGCCGACGAGGCCCAGCGCCTCGCCGCGATTGATGTCGAGCGACACGCCCTTGAGCGCGTGAACGCCCGAGTACCACTTGTGCAGGTTCCGGACGGAGATGATCGCTTCTGGCGCGGGGGCCGCGGGTTGGACGTTCATCCCTTCATCTCCACCTTCATCGCCCGCCCCCGCTTGCGCAGCCAGGCGTTGCCCACCACCGCCAGGATCGTCAGCGCGCCGATGGCGAACTTGAACCAGTTGGCGTCGATCTGGCTGAGAACCATGCCGTTGTCGATGATGCGGATCAGCGTCGCGCCGATCACGCCTCCCGCGATCGAACCGATGCCGCCCATGAGAGAGGTGCCGCCGATCACGGCGGCGGCGACTGCCTGAAGCTCCATCCCTTCGCCGATGGACGGCAGGAAGGAGTTGAGCCGCATCGACTGGATCATGCCGGCGAACCCGGCCAGGACGGAACAGATCATGAAGCAGGCGATCTTGACCCGCGCGGTGGGGATGCCCATGGCCTTCGCCGCGGGGAGAAAGCCGCCCGTGGCGCGCACCCAGTTCCCGAAGTTGGTCTTGGCCAGCAGGACCGCCATCAGGATCGCGATGCCGGCGAACCAAAGGACCGACGCCCGGACCAGGTTCCCGTCATCGAGGAAGCCCACGAAGATCTCGCTCGGCATTTGTCCGGGCCGAATCCGCGGCGGGAAGCCGCCCGAGATCACCACGGTCAGCGAACGCGCGATGAACAGCATTCCGAGCGTCGTGATGAACGACGGGATGTCGAAGCGGATCGTGATCCAGCCGTTGATGAAGCCAATGACGGCACAGACGCCGAGGCCGATGGCCATGGCAGCCCAGAATGGCCAGCCGCCCACGACAAGGACGGCCACGGTCATCGGCATCAGCGCGAAGACCGAACCGACCGAGAGGTCGAACTCGCCGCAGATCATCAGGAGCGTCACGCCCACGGCCACGAGCGCAGTCTCTGGCAGGAGGCCAAGGATGCCGCGCATGTTGTTGGTGCTGAGGAAGACGCCCTCGGAGCGGACCTGGAAGACAAACACGAGCAACAGGAGCAGGAGCGCCCCGGCAAGTTCGGGTTTCTGGAGGGCGGTCTTGACGATGCGGCGCATCCCGGGCGCGTCCTTTCGGTTCTGGAGGGGCCGGCATGTCCCGCACGCCGGCCCGGTTGTCCTCGCTGCGCCTAGCGCAGACCCTCTTCCGACATTTCGCGGATCGCGGGGACCTGGTCCGGATAGACCAGCGCCTCGCCCGTGTTGACATCGGTCGGCGACAGGCCCGCGCGCTTGGACATGTGCACCATCATCACCGGCAGGTAGCCCTGCATGTAGGGCTGCTGGTCGACCTGCACCTGAATGTAGCCCGCCTCCATCTCGTCGAGGACGACGGGCACGAGGTCGAAGCCGGCCAGCAGCACCTGTCCCGGGGGCACGCCCCGGTCCCGCAGCACGCCCGCGACGCCCGCATGCCAGAAGCCCGTGTCGAAATAGGCGGTGGTCTGCGGGTTGGCGTTCAGATACGCGCCCACGCGGTCGGCCACGATGGCGAGATCGAGGCCCGAGTCGATCCGTTCATAGGTCACTTCGCGGCCCGGGTTGGCAGCGATGTATTCGTCCATGAAGTTGGCGACACCCTGCGCCCGCTGCTCGGACCAGTTCTGCCCCGGACCGGACACGCCGATCAGAACGTGGATCGGCCCCTCGGCCGGGAAGTTCGCCGACTGCGCTCGCGCCAGCCCGTAGCCCGCGGGGATGAAGCCCTGCCCGATGAAGGCCTGCCGCGCATTGCCGCTCGCGCCCTCGAGGTCGTCGACGTTGGAGGCGATCACGATGATGCCCGCATCGCGTGCGCGCTGGATGATGTCGTCGAAGGCATCGTTGTCGACGATGGAGGTGATGAGGGCGTCGGGGCTGCGGGCCAACGCCGCTTCCATGTTCGCCGCCTGCTCCGGGATCGAGCCGTCGGTCTGCACGTAGACCATCTGGCAGGAGGCGCCGATCAGGTCGCAGGCCTCCTGATAGCCCTTCTGCACCGCCTGCCAGAAGGTGTTGGACGGGCCCGAGTGGATCGTGAACACGATGTCGAGCGGCTCCTGCGCGAGGGCGCCGGTCGCGGTCGTCGACAGCAGCGCCGCTGCCGCGAGGTTCCTGAGTTTCTTCATCTTCTCCTCCTCCCTGATTGGGGTAGTTCAAACCGTTGATGGGTCGGACACCCGCCGGGTCACGGTGAAGGCCCGGTCGAGATCGGGGGCGAGGTCGAGGCCGAGGCCCGGACCTGGCGGAACGGTGATCATCCCGTCCCGCACCTCGGGCAGCGCGGTCACGAGATCGCGGTACCAGGTGCGGTAGAAGGCACGCACGCTTTCCTGCACGAGCGCGTTCGGCGCGTTCAAGGACAGGTGCGTCGACGCAGCCAGGACGACGGGTCCCGTGCAGTCGTGAGGCGCGATGGAGAGGTGCCATGCCTCGGCCATGGAGGCGATCTTTCGGGCCTCGCTGATGCCACCGCACCAGCTGAGGTCGAGCATGACGACGCCAGCGGCCCCGGTTTCGAGAAGGTCGCGGAACGCCCAGCGGGAGCCCAGCGTCTCGGACGCGCAAAGGGGCGCCGGCGACGCCTCGGCGTAGCGGCGCAGATCGCCGAGGCTGTCCATGCGGATCGGATCCTCGTGCCAGTAGGTCCCGAAGGGGGCAAGCGCACGTGCGATCTGCAGGGCAGGGACGAGCTGCCACATCGAATGAAACTCGACCATGATGTCGATGCGGTCGCCGACGGCCGCCCGGATCTTCTCGAACGGCACAAGGGCCGCCCGGAGGTCCGCCGCGGAAATGTGCTGGCCGTGCGTCCGCTCGGCCGCGGCGTCGAAGGGCCAGATCTTCATGGCCGTGATCCCCTCCTCGAGGAGGGAATGGGCGAGTTCGTCGGCACGGTGGAGGAAGGCGTCGAGGTCGTCGAGGTTGCCGTGGCTGCCGGTGCCGTAGTTCGCCGTCTGCTGGCCGGTTGGCTTCCTGATGTAGTCCGTGCCGGCGCAGGTGTTGTAGGTGCGGATCGAGGACCTCGAGAAGCCGCCCAGAAGCTGCGCGACGGGCTGGTCCATGGCCTTCCCGAACAGGTCCCAGAGCGCGATGTCGAATGCCGAGTTGCCGCGTACTTCGGCCCCCGTGGAACGGAAGCCGAGATATCCGACCAGATCGGACGACAGGAGGTCGATCTGAAGGGGGTTGCGGCCGATGACGCGTGGCGCGATGTATTCGTGGACGTGGGCCTCGACCGTCGCGGCGCCAAAGAAGGTCTCGCCGAGGCCCGTCAGCCCCTCGTCGGTATGGACGACGAGCCAGAGGAGGTTGGGCCGCTCGGCGAGGCGGACGGTCTCCAGCGCCGTGATCCTCATGCCATGCCCGCCTCGATCAGCGCGCGGACGCTTTCATCGAAATGCACCTCGATCAGCTTGGCCGCGCGCGACGGGTCGCCCTGCGCGACCGCCTCGGCCAGCGCCTCGTGCGTGGCGATCATGCGTTCGCGCGCGGCTGCATCGGTCCGGCTCTTCCAACCGATGGGCCACGTCTCGCGCATGATGTCCTGGAAGGCGCCGACGATCAGAGCGAAGACGGGGTTGCGGCTCGCCTCGGCGATTGCGAGGTGAAAGGCGAGGTCGAGTTCCATCAGCGCCGGCGGGTGACCCAGGCTGTCGCGCATGCGGGCCGCGAGCGCCAGGATCGCCTCGGACTCGAGCTCGGTCCGGCGGAGCGCCGCAAGAGCCGCGATCCGAGTCTCTATGGTGCGCCGTACATCGTAGATCTGCTGGACGCTGATCTGCTCGGTATGCACGCCATGGACTATCATGAGCGACATCGCTCCGTGGTCGATCGAGGCGACGGTCGCACGCTTCCCGGTGGCAAGGTCGATGATCCGCATGGCCGCGAGCGATCGAAACGCCTCGCGCACGACCGTCCGTGAGACATTGAGCTCCTTCGAGAAGCTCGCCTCGGAGGGCAGCCGGTCACCCGGCATCAGCTCGTTCTCGCGGATATGGCGCGAAATGGCGCCGATGGCCGCGCCGACAAGGCTTGTGTGCCCGTCCGCCTGCATGCCGAATCCCCCTTACCTGTCAGACAGGTTATTGGAAAGCTGGCACAGCGCAAGTCTTCTTCGGGTGGGAATACGCTCCGCGATATTCGGAAGGACTTGCAGCGGGTTGCTGGCGACACGAGCTTGCCGCTCCGAGGTGACACGGAGATCCGACACAGATCGACCGGCGGTCCCGGAGGTCGATTATCAGGTATCGAATCGATAGCATCCGGTCACGAAGGTCCGGCGCATCGCGCTCCACACCGTCGGCGCCACCGGTCTCGTCCACGCGATGATCCTGCGGCTGCAGGCGGCGGTGCTTCCG
>VFQR01000483.1_pt1 | contig 54351 bp, 42 predicted proteins | sample 3512321 | NCBI WGS metagenome assembly VFQR01 (sample SAMN10412374, study PRJNA504923) | tailings metagenome | isolation source: Relicate 3 Philex TSF1 revegetated site | place: Philippines: Tuba, Benguet | collected 2017-08-29 | reverse complement strand
GACCGCCTCGTCCGTCCGAGCCGCCCACTATACCGCGATTTTTGTGGTTGTAAAGAGGTCTCGCGTCGCAAGCTTCAATCACGTTGCCGGAGCCCGGAGTACGGGTTCAGCTCGCGAACCAGCCCGGTGGATACTCGGGCTTCTGCTCGCGTGACAGCAGCAGGCGCAAACCTTCGTGCGGCGTGATCTCACGGTGCAGTACACGTTGGACCAGAGCGCTGATCGGCAGCTCCATCTGCACGCGCTCGGCGAGACGCATGACTTCGTCCACCGTCTGGATCGACTCGACCGCCTGACCGATCGCCTGCACCGCTGCATCCAGGTTCTCGCCACGACCAAGGGCAAGCCCGAGGCGACGGTTGCGTGAGAGGTCACCCGTGCAGGTCAGTACCAAGTCACCGAGACCCGCAAGCCCCATCAGGGTTTCCGTCCGGCCTCCGAGCGCCGCATTCAGCCGCAGCATCTCGTTCAAGCCGCGCGTGATCAGACCGGCGCGGGCATTCAGGCCCAGCTGCATGCCGTCAGCGATACCTGTGGCGACAGCCAGCACGTTCTTCATCGCTCCGCCCAGCTCGGCACCCAGCATGTCGCTGCCGGTATAGGCCCTGAAGCTCGCGCCGTGGAGGGCCTCGGCCGTCACCCGAGCGAAGCCGGCGTCCTCGGAATGCACGGTCACCGCAGTCGGCAGGCCTTGCGCGACTTCCTTTGCAAAGGACGGCCCGGTTACCACCGCCAGCGGCATCTGCTCCGGCAGCACCGAAGCGGCGACTTCATGCAGGAAGCGGCCAGAACCGAGTTCGAAGCCCTTGGTGGCCCAGGCAACGCCCTGCAGATGGGCGCTGATGGGAGCGATCGCTGCCAGGGTCTCCGGGAAGGCATGGCTGGGAACGACCACCAGCACCAGGCCCGCGCGCTCCACGCACTCATCGAGCCGCTCGCTGTACTGCAGCGCCTCGGGCAACTCGATACCCGGCAGGTAGCGCTGATTGATCCGGCTCTCGCGCAGTTCTGCGATCTGCCGCGGGTCACGCCCCCACAGGGTGACGGCGTGCCCGTTGCGTGCCATCTGGGCGGCGAGTGCGGTGCCCCAGGAGCCCGCACCAAGCACGGCGATCTTCAACGTGTCGCTCATGCATGCCGCCTCATCGAAGGTTTCAAGCGTTGCCGGCGGGCTCACCCGCGAGCTGGCCTTCCTGCTCGGCGCGACGACGCAGGGTTTCGGCGTACAGCTGGTCGAAGTTGATCGGCTGCAGGAAGTAGGGCGGGAAACCGCCGGCCTGGATCAGGTCGCTCACCATCTGGCGGGCATAGGGGAACAGGGTGTTCGGGCAGTAGGTGCCAAGGACGGCATCGAGATTCCGGGCGTCGAAGCCGGAGATGGTGAACACGCCGGCCTGCTGCACCTCGACCAGGTACGCGGTCTTGTCGCCGGCACCACAGGTCAGGGTCAGGGTCAGCACGACCTCGAACACGTCCTGGGCCAGGGCGGTGACTTTCTGGTTCATGTTGAGCTGCAGCTGCGGGGAGATTTCCTCCTGGAAGATCTGCGGGGCGGACGGCGCCTCGAAGGACGCATCCTTTACGTAGATCTTCTGCAGCACCAGCTGCGCCTGGGCCTGTTCACCTGCGCCGTTGGCGGCCATCTGGTTCTCTTCGCTCATGGTGTACTCCGAAAGATTGGGTGTGCCGAAGCCGGCGAGTATCCCACGACAGCGGACGCCGTCCGTCGTCGCGGGGAATGGAGGGGTTGGGGCACAGGCCCCGCGCTTCAAGCCTTGCCGCGGACGAGCGGCAGATCGGCGGCCTGCCAGGCCTGGACGCCGCCTTCCAGCAGGAAGACGTTCTTGAAGCCGGCCTTGACCAGGCGCGCGGCGGCGCTTGACGCCGTCATGCCGGTGCGGCAGACGACTGCCACCGGCAGTTCGCGCACCTTGGCGAGGGTCTTGTTCTCAGGGTCGAACTGGCTCATCGCCACGTGTTTCGAGCCGAGGATGTGGCCCTTCTCGAAGTCGGCGATGGCGCTGACGTCCACCACCAGGGCGTTCTCGCGGTTCATTAACAAGGTCAGCTGGGCCGGGCTGATGGCCTTGTAGCCGCGGCGCAGGCGGGAAACCTCATTGATGACGATGGCGGCGGTGAGGCCGACGAAAGCCATCGACAGGATGGGGTGGTTGCCGATGAATTCCGGCAGGCGTTCGAAAAACTGGGACACGGAAGGGATTCCGAGGGGGCGCCGAGGCGCGAGGGCCGCCGATTATCGGGCAGGCACCCGGCGGGCGCAAAAGCGGGGCGCGGCAGTGTGGCTCCGACCCCGCGAGCTCATCCCCAGTCGCCGCGCTGCTGCAGGTAGGCCTGCTCGGACACCGCAGCCCAGGATCTGCCGCTGGCGCGGAAGGCCTTCACCGACGCATAGACCTTGGCGGCGAACGGATCGCGGGCTGCGGTCTGCTCCAGCACCTCGATGCTGGCCTGTCGCAGGGCGACGAGCACGTCTTCCGGCAAGGGGCGGAACTCCACGCCGTGCTCGCCCTGCAGCGTGTCCAGCGCTGCCTGGTTGCGCGCGGTGTACTCCGCCAGCATGGAATCGTTGACCGCGCGGCAGCATGACTCGATCACGGCCTTCAGGTCGTCGGGCAGGCTCTCGAATGCCGCCTTGTTGACCATGCACTCCAGGGTCGGGCCGGGCTCCTGCCAGCCTGGGTAGTAGCAGTACTTGGCGACGCGGTGCAGGCCGAAGGCGAGGTCGTTGTAGGGGCCGACCCACTCGGTGGCGTCGATGGCGCCGGACTGCAGTGCGCTGAACAGCTCGCCGCCCGGCAGGTTGACCGGCGTCGCGCCCAGCTTGGACATGACCTCGCCGCCCAGGCCGGGGATACGCATCTTGAGCCCGTTGAGGTCAGCCACGCTGTTGATCTCGCGCTTGAACCAGCCGGCCATCTGCACGCCGGTGTTGCCAGCCGGGAACGGCACCAGGCCGAACTGCGCATACAGCTCTCGCCACAGCTCAAGACCGCCCCCGTAGTACAGCCAGCCGTTCATCTCCATGGCGGTGAGGCCGAAGGGCACGGTGCAGAAGAACGCCGCCGCTGCCGACTTGCCGCCCCAGTAATAGGCGGCCGCGTGGCCCATTTCCGCGGTGCCGCGACTGACGGCATCGAAGACCTCGAAGGCCGGCACCAGCTCGCCAGCGCCGTAGACGCGGACCTTGATGCGGCCTGCGCTGGCACGGGTGATCAGTGCCGCGAGATCCGCCGCCGCCGTGCCGAGACCGGGAAATCCGGCCGGCCAGGCCGTGACCATCTTCCAGTTGCGCACGGGCTCGTCGATGGTCGTTGCGGGCGTCGCCGCGATCGACGGCTGGCCCTGGCTGCAGCCGGCCAGCGCCAGCCCGGAACCCGCAGCCGCCAAACCCGCACCCTTCAACAGATCCCTGCGCTTCATGCGACGACCTCGATGGACGTATGTGTTCGCGATAGGCCGGCGCTTGAACGATCGCGCCGGCGGACCGCGAGCTTAGCCGATGCGCGGACGGCCGCGTCCAGTGGCAGGCAGCGCCACGCTTCCCGCACCGGCATCGATGCGGAACGCGGCGGTCTGCGGCCTCAGCTGCGCCGCGCGCGCAGCAGGGCTTCGGCCAGCGCGCCTGCAGGCGCCGGCGGCTGGTTGCGGGCCATCTGCTTTTGCGCGGCCTGGGTCGGACGGTCCTCGCGGCGCGGCCCACGCTGGGCGCTGCGCTCCTCGCCGATCGGGTCATCAAGGCGCATGGTCAGCGCGATGCGCTTGCGCGGCAGGTCGACTTCCAAGACCTTGACCTTGACCACTTGCCCCGCCTTCACCACCTCGCGCGGGTCCTTGACGAAGCGCTCGGACAGCGCCGACACGTGGACCAGCCCGTCCTGGTGCACGCCAAGATCAACGAAGGCGCCGAACGCGGCAACATTGCTGACCACGCCCTCCAGCACCATGCCGGGCTTCAAGTCCTTGATGTCCTCGACGCCATCCTCGAAGCGCGCGGTCTTGAACTCCGGGCGCGGGTCGCGGCCGGGCTTTTCCAGCTCGCGCAGGATGTCGCGCACGGTCGGCAGGCCGAAGCGCTCGTCGGTGAATTCGGCCGGATTCAGGCTACGGAGGAAGGGCGCATCGCCGATCACCCCGCGCACTTCGCGGCCGCACTTGGCAACGATGCGCTCGACCACCGGATAGGCCTCGGGATGCACGCTGGAAGCGTCCAGCGGGTTCTCGCCGCCGTTGATGCGCAGGAAGCCCGCGCACTGCTCGAAGGCTTTCTCGCCCAGTCTCGGCACCTTCAGCAGCGCGCGGCGGCTGGCGAAGGCACCGTGCTCGTCGCGAAAGCGCACCACGTTCTCGGCGACGCTGGCCGACAGGCCCGCCACACGCGACAGCAGTGCGGGCGAAGCGGTGTTCACATCAACGCCGACGCCGTTCACGCAGTCCTCGACACGGCCATCCAGCGCGCGCGCCAGCCGGGTCTGGTTGACGTCGTGCTGGTACTGGCCGACGCCGATCGACTTGGGATCGATCTTGACCAGCTCGGCCAGCGGATCCTGCAGGCGGCGGGCGATCGAGACCGCGCCGCGCAGGCTGACGTCGAGCTCGGGCAGCTCCTTCGAGGCGATCTCCGACGCCGAGTACACCGAGGCGCCGGCTTCGCTGACCACGATCTTCTGCAGCTTGAGCTCGGGGTGCTTCTTGATCAGCTCGGCAGCCAGGCGATCGGTCTCGCGCGAGGCGGTGCCATTGCCGATCGCGATCAGCTCCACGCCGTGGGCCGCGCAGGCGCGCGCGAGCTCGGCGATCGAGGCGTCCCAGCGGTTGGACGGCGCGTGCGGGAAGATCGTGCCGGTCTGCACCACCTTGCCGGTGCGGTCGACCGTGGCGACCTTGACCCCGGTGCGCAGGCCGGGGTCGAGCCCCATCACCACGCGCGGGCCGGCGGGTGCGGCCAGCAGCAGGTCCTTCAGGTTGTCGCCGAACACGCGGATGGCTTCTTCTTCGGCCACTTCGCGCGCCTTCAGCAGCAGGTCCAGCGACAGCGACAGATGCAGCTTGAAACGCCAGGCGTGGCGCACGGTTTCGCGCAGCCAGGCATCGGCCGGTCGGCCACGCTCGGCCACGCCGGCGCGCAGGGCGACCCGGCGCTCGGCTTCGAGATGGCCCGCTGCGGTGGCCGCCGCGCGCGGGTCATCGCTGGCCGCGCTGACCTGGGCCTTGGGCAGCAGGTCCATGCTGATCACGCCCTCGTTGCGCGCGCGCATCAGCGCCAGCAGGCGGTGCGAGGGGATCTTGGCCACGGCTTCGGCGTGCTCGAAGTAGTCACTGTACTTGGCACCTTCCTGCTGCTTGCCCTCGATCACCTTGGCCTCGATCTCGCCGCTGCTCCACAGCCAGTCGCGCAGCTCGCCGACCAGGGCGGCGTCTTCGCTGATGCGTTCGATCAGGATGGCGCGCGCGCCCTCGAGTGCGGCCTTGATGTCGGCCACGCCCTTGTCGGCATCGACGTAGGCAGCGGCGCGCACTTCCGGCGCTTCGCTCGGATCTTCCAGCAGGCCCAGCGCCAGCGGTTCCAAGCCGGCCTCGCGGGCAATCTGCGCCTTGGTGCGGCGCTTGGGCTTGTAGGGCAGGTAGAGGTCTTCCAGCCGCGCCTTGGTGTCGGCGGCTTCGATATCGGCGCGCAGGGCATCGCTGAGCTTGCCCTGCTCATGGATGCTGGCGAGGATCGCGTCACGGCGGTCCTCAAGCTCGCGCAGGTAGATCAGGCGCTCTTCCAGGGTGCGCAGCTGGATGTCGTCCAAGCCACCGGTGACTTCCTTTCGATAGCGCGCGATGAAGGGCACGGTGGCGCCGCCGTCCAGCAGCTCGATCGCGGCGCGTACCTGGGCAGGCTGGGCGGCGATCTCTTCGGCGATCTGGGCGCTGATGCGCTGGGCGATCTGGACGGGGTTGCGGCTGATCTCGGAAGCGCTGGAACTCATCGAAGCGGCTGGCCTGTGGAACGAGGGGGCCGGAGTATAGGCCGAGCGCCCCGCCCTGCCAGCGCGGCGGGGGTCGCGAGACCCGCACTCTCGATTCGACGTCTCTCGCCGACGCCCACCCACGAGCAGCGGCTGCACTGCCGTGCGGCCACCCGGCGACTCCGCTTCGAACGCTGGATCCCCGCATTCGCGGGGATGACGATCGCAGACTGTTTCGAGAGCTCCCACCCTGCCAGCGCGACAGGCTTGCTACACCTCGCGCAGCAGGCCCTGATCCACCAGCAGGCGCCCGGTCAGCGCGCGCCACTGCTGCGCGGCTTTGCTCGACGTCGGGCGCCTCCACACCGGCCTGCGTTCGGCAAGCGCCTCGGCCACCGCGACGCTGCGGTTGAGCCAGGGCTGCACCACCGGGAAGCGCTCGCTGATCTGCTCGCCGATGCGGCGGTGCTGGCGGGCCTGCGGGTTGACCAGGTTCAGCACGAACTGCGCGGGGCGCATCGCGGTGTTGAGGTTCTCGGCAATGGTCGCGATCTCGGCCAGCACGGCGGAGACGCCATCGACCGAATAGCTCTCCGGCACAAGCGGCACCACCACCTGGCGTGCGCAAGCGAGTGCCGCGGTCATGCGCAGGCCAATCGCCGGCGGCGTGTCGATCACTACGAGGTCGTAGGCGCCAGCCAGCTTCCTGAGATGCCCGATGGCCTCGAAGGCCGCCGACAGATTGAGACGGTCGGTGCTGTTCAGGCCCTTGCCGGCCGGGAGCAGGTCGATGTTGGGGTCGGGCGTGCGCATCGGCTGCGGCGCTTCGTCGCCGGTGAACAGCAGCTCGCTGCCGTCATGGCCACGCTTCTCGCTGCGTTCGATCAGCGTCGCCGTGAGGTTGGCCTGACCGTCCAGATCGACCGCCAGCACGCGCAGCTGCTCGGCCGCACGGAACACCAGATGCGCCGCCAGCGCGGTCTTGCCCACACCGCCCTTGTTGTTGCCCACCGTCAGGATCATGGCGCCTCCGTGTCGAACCCCGCTCCGGCGTGCAGGTTCCGTTCCGGCCGCAGGCCGAGGATTCTGCATCGCGGAAGTTTGCATCGGAATTCGGAACGCGCACAGGCAGCGCCTAGAATCGCGGGTCCCCTTCTTCGCGGATGCCCACGCATGAGCAAGACCGTCCTGATCACCGGCGCCGGCAGCGGCCTGGGCCGTGCGCTGGCCCTGCGCTACGCGGCCATGGGCTGCCGCGTCGGCATCGCCGACCTGAACTTCGAACGCGCCGAAGCCGTGCGCGCCGAGATCGAGGCCGCGGGCGGCCGCGCGCTGGCGTTTCCCGTCGACATCACCAGCGATGAGGCCTGGGCCCTGCTGCGCGAACAGGTCCACTCGACCTGGCACGGGCTCGATGTGCTGATCAACAACGCCGGCGTCGCCTCGGGCGGCGCCACGCTTGAGGCCAGCATCGAGGACTGGCGCTGGATGCTCGAGGTCAACCTGCTTGGCGTGGTGCGCGGCTGCAAGACCTTCGCGCCCGACATGCTGGCGCGCGGCTCGGGCCAGATCATCAACATCGCGAGCTTCGCCGGCCTGGCCGGTGCGCCGGGCCTGTCCTCCTACGGCGTGGCCAAGGGCGGCGTGGTCACCCTGAGCGAGGGCCTGCGCGGTGAGTTCGAGCCGCGCGGCCTCAAGGTGTCGGTGGTCTGCCCGGCCTTCTTCAAGACCAACCTGCTGGAGAACTTCCGCGGCTCCGAGCGCATGCGCAAGACCGCGGCACGGCTGATGGAGGACGCGCGCGAGAGCGCCGACGACATCGCGAAAGCCATCGTCGAGGCCGCCGAGCGCGGCGTGTTTCTGGTCATCCCCACCGCCACCGAACGCCGGCGCTGGTGGCTGAAGCGCTGGTTCCCCGAGTTCTACTACAAGCAGGTTCAGAAGCTGATGCGCCAGCGCGGTGGAGAGAAGTCATGAGCCTGCGCTGGATGCTGTACGGCGCCAACGGCTATACCGGGCGACTGATGGCCGAGGCCGCGGTGGCTCGGGGCTTGAGACCGCTGCTGGCCGGGCGCAATGCCGAAGCGCTGAAGGCGCTGGCCGAGTCGCTGGACCTCGAATGGAAGGCCATCGACCTCGCCGATGCGAACGCATTGAGAGAAGCCCTGCGCGACGTCGATGCGGTGATGCACTGCGCCGGCCCGTTCTCGGCGACCTGCGCGCCGATGCTGGAGGCCTGTCTGGCCAGCGGCACGCACTACCTCGACATCACCGGCGAGATCGATGTGTTCGCGCACTGCCAGTCGAACGATGCCCGTGCGAAACAGGCAGGCGTGCTGGTGCTGCCGGGTGCGGGCTTCGACGTGGTGCCCACCGACTGCCTGGCCGCGCAGCTGAAGCGCGACCTGCCCGATGCCACCCATCTCGTGCTGGCCTTCGAGGCCGGCGGCGGGCCCAGTCCGGGCACGGCCAAGACCAGCGTCGAAGGCCTGGGCAAGGGTGGCCGCGTGCGCGAGAACGGCGAGTTGAAGCGCGTGCCGCTGGCCTGGAAGGTGCGCTACTTCGAGCGCGAGGGCGTGCAGCGCTCGGCGATGACGATTCCCTGGGGCGATGTCTGCACCGCGTACTTCAGCACCGGCATTCCGAACATCGAGGTGTACATGGCGGTGCCGCCGGCAACCATCCGCCGCGTGCGTCGCCTGCGCCTGCTCGGGCCGCTGTTGGGCTGGAAGCCGGTGCAGGAACTCCTGAAGCGCCAGGTCGAGCGCAAGGTGCGCGGGCCTTCGAATGACTCGCGCGAGCGCAGCGCCACCTGGGTCTGGGGCGAGGCCACCAACGCCCGCGGCCAGCGCGTGGCGCGCCGCCTGCGCACGCCGAACGGCTACACGCTCACCGTCGATGCCGCGCTCGGCATCATCGAGCGGCTGGCGCAGGGCGATGTGCCGAGCGGCTTCCACACCGCCTCGCAGCTGATGGGGGCGAGCTATGTCACCACCTTGCCGGGGGTTGAGCGGACGGGGTGAAGGGCGACGTCCGTGCGTGCCGCGTCCATGACTGCGGCGAGCGTGGGGCTCACGGTGGGCCAGGGCCCACCCTATAAGAGCCGCTGCGTGCAGGCGCGAGGCGAGAACGCGCTTGCATAGGGTGGGCCCTGGCCCACCATGGCCTCGAATCTCGCTCCGGTCTGACGATCATCTGCCATGGACATCGAGCTGATGCAGGGCAAAGCGATGAGCCGCGGCTTTCAGTGGCGGACGAAGGGATCGCCGTCGGGCTCACCCGGATCGACGCGGGCTTCAAGGCCGCGGTGGGCCAGGGCCCACCCTATGGGCTTCGCGCACGCTGCGAGGGTGACGACCACGGTGGCTCCTCGCTAAATCCATTCAATCGGCCACCACAGCCCGCGCCGCTACAATGCGGCATGGATGTTTCCCACCTGCTCGATGCGCTCAATACGGCCCAGCGCGAGGCCGTCACCACCGACTCCAAGCACACCCTGGTGCTGGCCGGCGCCGGCTCCGGCAAGACGCGGGTGCTGGTGCACCGCATCGGCTGGCTGACCGAAGTGCTCGGCGTGCCGCCCTACGGCGTGCTCGCGGTGACCTTCACCAACAAGGCCGCGGGCGAGATGCGTCATCGCATCAGCCAGCTCGGCGGCCAGGGCGGGCGCGGCATGTGGATCGGCACCTTCCACGGCATCGCCCACCGCCTGCTGCGCCTGCACTGGCACGAAGCCGGCCTGCCCGAGACCTTCCAGGTGCTGGATTCGGACGACCAGATTCGTCTGCTCAAGCGCGTCATCAACGACATGGGCCTCGACGAGAAGCGCTGGCCCGCGCGCCAGGCGGCCTGGTTCATCAATGCGGCCAAGGACGAAGGCAAGCGCCCCAAACACGTCATCGGCGGCAACCCGGCCACCGACACCTTCATCCGCATCTACGAGGCCTACGAGACCACCGCCCGCCGCGCCGGCCTGGTCGACTTCGCCGAGCTGCTGCTGCGCGCGCACGAGCTGTGGCTGAACCACGCCGGCCTGCTGCAGCACTACCAGCAGCGCTTCGGCCACCTGCTGGTCGACGAGTTCCAGGACACCAACACCATCCAGTACGCCTTCGTGCGCGTGCTGGCCGGCGCCACCGGCTCGACCTTCGTGGTCGGCGACGACGACCAGGCCATCTATGGCTGGCGCGGCGCCAAGGTCGAGAACGTGCAGCACTACCTGCGCGACTTTGATGGCGCGCACACGGTGCGGCTGGAGCAGAACTACCGCTCGACCGCCAATATCCTCAAGGCCGCCAACGCGGTGATCGGCCACAACCCGCAGCGGCTGGGCAAAACCCTGTGGACGGCCGACGGCGAAGGCGAGCCGATCGACCTCTACGCCGCCTACAACGAGATGGACGAGGCCCAGCACGTGGTGCAGCGCATCCAGCGCTGGATCAGCGAGGGCGGCAGCCCATCCGACTGCGCGGTGCTGTACCGCTCGAACGCACAGTCGCGCGCGCTGGAAGAAGCCCTGATGCAGGCCGGCGTGGCCTATCGCGTCTACGGCGGCCTGCGCTTCTTCGAGCGCGCGGAAATCAAGGACACGCTGGCCTACCTGCGGCTCATCGCCAGCCGCGCCGACGACGCCGCCTTCGAGCGCGCGGTCAATACACCGGCGCGCGGCATCGGCGGCAAGACCATCGAACAAGTGCGCGCCCGCGCCCAGGCCGAGAACCTCTCGCTGTGGGAGGCCGTGCTGGCCGAGCTCACGCAAGGCGCCCTGCCCGGCCGCGCCAAGAACGCGCTGCGCGGCTTCATCGAGCTGATCGAACAGCTCGACCGCGACACGCGGAGCCTGACGCTGGCCGAACAGATCGACCACGTGCTGGCGGTGTCGGGCCTGCGCACCCACTACGCCGAGGAATCGCGCGGCACGCTGGACGCGCGCACCGACAACCTCGACGAGCTGGTCACCGTCGCCAGCCGCTTCGCCCGCGTCGAAGTGGAGGAAGGTGCCGAGCCCCTGCCTGAACTGGTCGGCTTCCTCGCCTATGCCGCGCTCGAAGCCGGCGAAGGCCAGGCCGAGGCCTGGCAGGACTGCGTGCAGCTGATGACCCTGCACTCGGCCAAGGGCCTGGAGTTCCCGCTGGTCTGCATCGTCGGGCTTGAAGAAGGCCTGTTCCCCGGCCAGAAGTCGATGGAAGAAGCCGGCCGCCTCGAAGAAGAGCGCCGGCTGGCCTATGTCGGCCTGACCCGCGCCCGCCAGAAGCTGGTGCTGTGCTACGCCGAAGCCCGCCGCATCCACGGCATGGACACCTTCGGCGCGCCCTCGCGCTTCCTGCGCGAGATCCCGAAGGACGTGCTGCACGAGGTGCGCCCGCGCGTGCAGGTCAGCCGCCCGGCCTTCTCATCGCCCGCCCCGCGTGCCCGCTTCGCCCCCGAACCCAGCCCCGCCGGCCTGAAGCTCGGCGCCGTGGTCAGCCACGCCAAGTTCGGCAGCGGCGTGATTACCGACTTCGAAGGCGACGGCCCGCATGCGCGGGTGCAGGTCAACTTCGAGGAGGCGGGCAGCAAGTGGCTGGTGGTGTCTTATGCGAATTTGCAGGTGGGGTGAGGCGGAAGCAGGCTCAAGCGCGGGGGCATCGATCTCTATTCCTTGATCACATCGTCGGAGGTCGCGCCGGTTTGCACCGTCTCGAGCGTTGTCGCCGAAGGCTGAAGAACGTCGATCCTTCGTAACCACTGGATGGCATCCTCCATCCAACGATCGCTGTCCTTGCCCTGCTTGCGGACCCCGAACGCGTGTCCGCCAGCCTTATAGGTGATCAGCTCGACCGGCGCGCCAGCCTGCTTCAGGGCCTCTTCGTACACCTTGGAATAGTGGACGGGATCGACCGGATCGTCCTCGGCATGGATAAGCAGCGTCGGCGGCACCTCGGATGAAACGACGATATCGCTGTTGAGCTCGCGCGCCGCGACTTCCCTTGGTGTCTTGTTCTTGTGTTCCATCGTCAGGTGACCGGGATACACCGGGATCGCGAAGTCAGGCCGGGAGCTGACTTGATCGACTGCATCGATGGGATCGTAGGCACGCGTTCCAAAGTTGGTGCTGGACAGCACCGCAAGGTTGCCTCCAGCCGAGAAGCCCATGACGCCGATCCTGGTGGGATCAATGCCGTAATCGTCGGCGTGGTACCGGACCATGGAGATGGCTCGCTGTGCGTCCTGAAGCGCCATCGGGACATCAGGCTGCTCGTGCCGACGGGTGACCGGGTTCCAATGACAGCCGGTGTGGGGCACTCGGTACTTGACCAGGATGCAGGTGACACCTGCCTCGTTCAGCCACTGACACACCTCCGCCCCGAGAGGGCCGATCGTGCTTTGCGGCCCGATCGCCAAGGCCTTGTAGCCACCTCCTGGAAACACCAGCACAGCTGCGCCCGGCGGATTCTGGCGCGACGGATAGAGCAGGAACGATGGGTGGCTCAGCGCCCAGTCCTCCTTGGCCAAGACCTCGATGCCATCCATGAGCACCCGGGACTCTGCGGGCCAGAGTGGAACCTCCATCACGTAGCCCGCGGGGGTCGCTTGAATCATGCCGCTTTCGGCAGCGGCACCCGTGGCGAACAGCAGCGGTGCCAAGGCAAGCATCGACCTCACAGTGCGAGAACCGATCGCAGCCCGTCATCGAGGCGAGCGACGCACTGCGCGGGCAGCGTCCTGATGCGTTCCGCTAGCAGACGCCGATCCAGCGTGAAGATCTGGGACACATTGACGACCGAAGGTTTGGCGAGGCCCGACTCGGACTTCGCCAACCGGAAGTTTCCTGGCGCCTCGGCAAGCGCAAGATTCGAGGTGACGATAGCGACGATCACCGTCGCGATACGACTTTCGTTGAACGGGTTGGACTGGACGACGACGACGGGGCGCTTGAAGCCCGGGCCCGAGCCGGAAGGCTCTGGCAGATTCGCCCACCAGAGTTCACCACGCTTCATCGTTGAGGCTGGCCAGCTGGGCCTGCGCGAACTCGGCGGGCACCTGGGAGTCCTGCTGGGCGTAGACCGCGTTCAACTTGGCGGTGACGGCCGCAGCGCCGCGACGCTCCAGATACTGGGCGATCGCGTCGGCGTAAAGCTGACTGCGCGGCACCCGAAGCTCCTTCGCGAGCTGTTCGGCTGCCGCGAAGACCGCATCAGGAAGTGAGATGGCGACTTTCATGGCGCCACGGTATCACCCTGGTATGACCGCTCGCAATCCGCCCCGGCCCCCAACCTCCCCCACCCCCAGCCATTCGGATTTCCGATCCATCCTGCTACGCTCGCGGGTCGGGCTGGGCCCCCTCTTCCGCGTGGTGCGGAGCCGGGGCCGGCCGCTTCGCGAGCGCGCATCACGCATGACCAAAGCCGAGTTCATCGCCCTGCTGCAGTCGCAGGACTGGCAGCGCTGGTTCGATCCGGCCGCCCTGCGCGGCGGGGCCGAGCTGGCCGGGGCGGTCGAGAACATCAACTTCTTCGACTACGGCCCCGGCGGCCTGATCGCTGGGCGCCTGCCGATCGGCCGCACGCTGGGCTCGACCGGCATCAGCCTGATGCAGACCGGCCGCGACAAGGGCCTGCAGGCGCGCTGGATCTGCGAGTGCCGCGAGACGCGCTGCCTGCACGCCGCGGCCCTGCTGCTCGCCCTGACCGACAGCTCGCCCGAGGCCGCGCTGCGGCCCTGGGACCGCTGGATGGCCAAGGTCGACGGCGTCGGCCCGCGGCCGCTGCCGAAGGTGGACCCGGAGCCCGAGCCCGAGCGCGCGCCGGCCCTGCTGCTGAAGGTGATGGACCTGCCGCAGCCGGTGCTGCTGGTGCAACCCAGCCTGGTGCGTGCGGGCAAGCGCGGCGGCTTTGCCAACCCGGTGGCGATCGAGATCGGCCAGGTCGGCGGGCCCAGCCCCAAGCCGTCCGGCGGCTACTCGGCTGAACAGCTGGAGCGCCTGGCCGCGCTGGGCCTGGGCGCCGAACCGCTGTACGGGCTGACCCGCGCCGAGCGTCACTTTCTGCCGGTACGTTCGGCGCACCAGGCGCGCGCGCTGCTGGCGTTGGCCGCCGAGTGGCCGCTGCTGCTGGAGCGCGCCTCCGGCCAGCGCCTCACGCTGGGGCCGAAGCGCGGGCTGGAGCTCGACTGGCTGGATCTGGAAGACGGCAGCCAGCGCCTGTACTGCCGCGTCATCGAAGCGCCCGGCGCCCTGGTGCTGGAGGGCGAGACCCTGCTGTATCTCGACCGCCAGCGCAGCGAGTTCGGCGCGCTCGATGCCGACCCGAAGCTACCGAGCCTGCTGTCCAGCGCGCCGTCGCTGCTGCCCGAACACGTTGACCATGTCGGCGAGCGCCTGAAGAAGCTGAGCCAGCTGCCCGGCCTGCCGCCGCCGCGTCCGCGCGGCGCGGTGCAGCTGCTGCAGGCGCCGCCGATTCCGGTGCTGGAGCTGCGCGAGCAGCGCGTGGTGGGGCGCAATGGTCATCGTCAGGTCGCCAGCGCGCGCCTGTCCTTCGCCTACCCGCCGCTGCTGCTGCCGCCGCTCGGCGCCCGACAGGTCGAGCGTCACTACTTCCACGGCGAGGTCTACGAGGTGCATCGCTCGGCGGCGGCAGAGCTGGCCGCGCTGGAGCGCCTGAACGAGCTGGGCCTGCGCGCCGCCGACGACGAGTTCGGCGCGGCGATGGCCGCCAGCCAGGATTTCAGCCCCGAGGATTTCGTGCTGCCGCGCGGCCGCGCCGGCCACGCCGACGCCGAGCACTGGCAGCCGCTGCTGCCGCGGCTGGAAGACGCCGGCTTCGAGGTGCGCTACGCCCGCGACTACCCGGCGCGCGTGCTCGACGGCAGCGAGGGCTGGCTGGCCGAAGTCGACGAGGACGCCGGCGGCGCCTGGTTCAACCTGAGCCTGGGCATCGAGATCGGCGGCGAGCGCATCGACCTGATGCCGGTGCTGCGGCACGTGCTGGCCGACCCGGACTTTCCGCGCCGCCCCGGTCCGCGCGAGGCGGACAACGCGACCTATGTGGCGCCGCTGGATGCCAACCGCCGCATCCGCCTGCCGCTGAAGCGCCTGCGCGCCCTGCTCGAACCGCTGCTGGAGTGGCTGGAGGACAGCTCGAACCGCGAAGGCCCGATCCGCCTGGGCCGCGCGCAGAGCACGCTCGTCGAAGAGCTGACCGGCGCCAGCCTGGTCTGGCGCGGTGCGGCGCCGCTGTACCAGCAGCTGGAGCAGCTGCGCAGCCGCCGCGTGCAGGTCGACCCTCCGACTGATTTCGGCGCCGAGCTGCGGCCCTACCAGCGTGATGGTCTGGACTGGCTCGGCTTCCTGGCTGCAGCCAAGCTGGGCGGCATCCTCGCCGACGACATGGGCCTCGGAAAGACCGTTCAGGTGCTGGCGCATGTGCTGGTGGAGAAGCAGGCCGGGCGCCTGCCCGACCCGGTGCTGGTGGTGGCGCCGACTTCGCTGGTGCTGAACTGGCGCAACGAGGCGCGGCGCTTCTGCCCACAGCTGAAGGTGCTGGTGCTGCACGGTAGCCAGCGCGAGGCCCTGTTCGAATCGATGGCCGAGTTCGATCTGGTCATCACCACCTACCCCCTGCTGCCGCGCGACCGCGAGGTGCTGGTGGCGCAGCCCTTCTCGCTGCTGGTGCTGGACGAGGCGCAGACCATCAAGAACGTGCGCACCCAGGCCGCGCAGGTGGTTCGAGAGCTGAACGTCGGTCGCCGGCTGGCTATGACCGGCACGCCGCTGGAGAACCATCTCGGCGAGCTGTGGGCGCAGATGGATGCGGTCGAGCCTGGCGTGCTGGGCAGCGAGCGCCAGTTCAATCGTCTGTACCGCACGCCGATCGAGAAGCAGGCCGATGTGGAACGCCAGCAGCGGCTGAACCGCCGCATCGCGCCGCTGATGCTGCGGCGGCGCAAGCAGGACGTGCTGACCGACCTGCCGCCGAAGACCGAGATCCTGCGCGAGGTCGAGCTGGAAGGCCGCCAGCGGGAGCTCTACGAAACCCTGCGGCTGGTGCAGCACGAGCGCGTGCGCGAAGCGATCGCCGAACGCGGCCTCGCCCAGAGCGGCATCATCGTGCTCGATGCCCTGCTCAAGCTGCGCCAGGTCTGCTGCGACCCGCGCCTGGTCAAGCTGGCGCATGCGCGCAGCGTCGAGGACTCGGCCAAGCTCGACCTGCTGCTCGACCTGCTCGACAGCCTGCTGGCCGAGGGCCGCCGCGTGCTGGTGTTCAGCCAGTTCGCCGAGATGCTGGCGCTGATCGAGCAGGCGCTGAACGAACGCGGTATCGAGCCCCTGCTGCTGACCGGCCAGACCCGCGACCGCACCAGCCTGGTCGAGCGCTTCCAGGCCGGCGAGGTGCCGGTGTTCCTGATCAGCCTGAAGGCCGGCGGCGTCGGCCTGAACCTGACCGCGGCCGACACGGTGATCCACTACGACCCGTGGTGGAACCCGGCGGTGGAGTCGCAGGCCACCGACCGCGCCCACCGCATCGGCCAGGACAAGCCGGTGTTCGTGTATCGGCTGATCTGCGCGGGCACGGTCGAGGAGAAGATCCAGAACCTGCAGCAGGCCAAGGCGCAGCTGGCACAGGCGGTGCTGGACGGCGGCACCAGCACCAAGGTGGCGTTCGGCGAGGACGATCTGGCGGAGCTGTTCGCGCCTTTGATTTGAGGCGCGCGGGGGGCTTTGCATCGCGTCGGGCAGCGACGCAAGTGGCGACGCGCGAAGCGTGACCGGGGCGAGCATCGAGCTCATGGTGGGCCAGGGCCCACCCTATGCAGGGCGAGGAAATCGCGGTTCATAGGGTGGGCCCTGGCCCACCGGAGCTACACGCTCGCCTCGGTGCTCCCGCAAACCCCCATCGGACGCGCAATGGGTCACGATCCGATGCGGAGCGAGGCGCGTCGCCGTTCATAGGGTGGGCCCTGGCCCACCGTGACAATCGACGCTACAGCAGCACCAGGCTCGCCAGCCCAAGGAACAGGCCCATGCTGAGCACGTCGGTCGCGGTGCTGAGCAGGATGGCGGACGCGGTCGCCGGATCGGCGCCGGCCTTCTTCAGCGCCAGCGGCGCCATCGCGCCGGCGACGCCGGCGAGGGCGCAGCCGATGCTCATTGCGATGAAGGTGACCAGGGCCAGCAGCAGCGGATCGCCGCCCGGATTGCGTCCAGCCGCCCAGAACATCGCGCCACCTGCAAGCGCACCGGTGATGACGCCGTTGGCGAGCCCGAGCAGGGCCTCCTTGCCGGCGAGCTTGAGCGGGCGGATCTGTCGCGTCTCACCCAGGGTCATCGCCCGCAGGGTCACCGCCAGCGACTGCGCGCCGAGGTTGCCGCACTGTCCGGCCAGCACCGGCAGGAACAGGGCCAGCACCACCAATTGTTCGATCGCCTGCTCGAAGGCACCGACCACGCCGGCCGCGACGAACACGGTCAGCAGATTGATCAGCAGCCAGGGATGCCGGAAGCGGAAGCTGCGCCACAGCGGTGTCGCGAGTCGCTCCTCGCGCTCGACGCCGACCATGGCGCCGGCCTGGGCCGAGATCTCGAACGCCTGCTGCTCGAACAACACCGCGCCCGGCACCAGACCGATCAGGCGACCTTCGCCGTCGCAGACCGGGTACACCGGGTAGTGCCGGGTGACCACTTCGCGCATGGCCTCTTCCAGCGACATCTCCGGCCGCAGGCTGAAAGGGTTGCGCAGCATGATCTCGGCGAGCGTCTGTTCGGGCCGCGCGAACACCAGCTCACGGAAAGCCACCACGCCCTGCAGGCGCTGCTGCGCATCGATGACGAAGACGTAGATCACCATGCGCCGCTGCACGATCTCGCGCAGGGCTTCGATCGCGGCATCAACGCGCAGCTCGGGCGCGAACACAGCGGGCGCCGACTCCAGCAGTCGACCGACGCAGCCTTCGGGATAGTCCAGCGCGCGCGCATCGGGCAGCCCAGAGACGCCGGCGGCGCGGATCGCCGCACGCTGGCCTTCGCTGAGCTGCTCCAGCACCTCGGCGGCCTGGCCGTGGGTCAGATGCACCAGCGCTTCCGCGGCCTCGGTGGCATCGACGCCGCTCAGGCGCTCGGCGGCACTGGCGGGGTCAAGCAGGCGCAGGCTGGCGGTGTCGACCGCCGTGTTCGACTCGGCAGGGCTCATGCGGACCTTGGGGCTGTGGCGGGGCGCCATCGCGCGGGCGACAGCGCGCGCAGTCTACACAGCGAAGAGCGCGCGCCTGTTGGACTTCGCGCCGGAGAGCACAAACCATGAGTACCGGCTTCGATCGGGGCCCGGCCTCAAACGCTCGCGCACACACCGGCCCTGGCGGAAAGCCCTGCTCGAATTCCTCCATGCGTGTGGCAAGCCGCCGGCGGATGCGCTGCGCTTGGCCGCCCTACGACCGCGAGCGACGCCGTGCAGCCAACGAAGACCCAGAGCCTTGGGCGCCGTAGGGTACATAAGCGCAGCGCATGTACCGGAACATCGCGACCACGTCGGCGCTGGCGGAAAGCCAGGAGCAGATTCATCCATGCATGTGGCAAGCACCCGGCGGATGCGCTGCGCTTGTCCGCCCTACGCCCGCGAGCGACGCCAGGCAACGACCGCGGCCGCAGACCCCTCACCCCATCCGCAGCACGCGCGGCCGCTCGAAGTGCAGGCTGCCGCTGCGGGCGAGGTCGTCGAGGGCCTGGGTTTCGCCGGCGCTGGGCAGCGCTTCGCCGGCGGCGAGTTCGAGCCTCGCACCTTCGACCCGATTGCGGCCGTTGGCCTTGGCCCGGTAGAGCGCGCGATCGGCCAGCTCCAGCGAAAGCTGCCAGTCGCCGCGGCCCGCATGCAGGGGGTGTTCGGCCACGCCAATCGAACAGTTCACCCGCAGGGCCTGGCCGCCCAGGGTCTGGAACTGGGCCTGGGCGATGGTGGCGCGCAGGTGCTCGGCCTCGGTCAGGCCGGCGTCGAGGTCCAGCCCCGGCCAGATCACCAGGAACTCCTCGCCGCCCCAGCGCGAAAGCAGGGCCGCGGGCCCGAGGCGCGTGCGCAGCAGGGCGCTGGCGGTGATCAGCACCTGGTCGCCGGCGGCGTGGCCGTAGCGGTCGTTCAGGGCTTTGAAATGGTCGAGGTCGATCAGCATCAGCACGTAGGACGGCCACTCCGAGAGCAGCCGCAGGGCGGCTCGACGGTTGGCGCAGCCGGTCAGGGCATCGGTGCGGCTCTCCTCCAGCAGGGCGGCATTGGCGCTGCGCAGGCGCTCGTTGGCGCGATCCAGCGCCTCGGTGCGTTCGCGCACGGCGGCCTCCAGCGCGCGGCGCTGGCGCTCGGCGCGGCCCAGGCTGTGGCGCCAGGCCCAGGTCAGCAGGGCGAGCACGGCCAGCGCCGCGGCGGCCTGCACGCTGCGCAACTCATGCCAGGCAGGCACCACGACGATGTCCAGCGGCGTCGGCGCGCGCTGCCAGCCGCGGCCGGGAAAGCGGCCCTCCAGCAGGAAGCGGTAGTCGCCCGGGGGCAGGCCGGTGTACACGGCGCGCAGGCCAACGGCGTCGGTCCAGGCCTTCTGGTAGCCGTCCAGCCGGTAGCGGAACTGCACTTCATTGGCGTGGCGCAGGCTGACGCCAGCGAAGCGGATGGCGAGGTCGCGCGGCGGTGCCGCAAGCCGCACCCGCGCGGGAAAGTCGAGCTCACCGGCGGCGGTCTCGACCCTCTCGATCGACAGCCCCGGGCGATCCGGCGCCTCCTGCACGCGTGCGGTGTCCAGCCTGAGCAGGCCGTTGGTCGTGGGGTAGAACAGCAGCGCGCCGAGGCGCGCGCTGCGGGCATGGCCGCCGCCGTTGCAGCAGCCCATGCGCTGGTCGCCGCGGGCGCGATTGACGGCGCGGATCACCACCTCGGCCTGCAGGCCGGCCTCGCGGTCGGGCGCCATCAGACGCGCCAGCGGCAGCCGGTAGGCGCCGTCGTTGGTGCTGACGTAGACATGGCTGCCGACAAGATCGGAGGTCCAGCCGTTGGCCGAGGGCAGACCGTCGCTCAGGCCATACAGCTGCAGGGCGCCGTCGCGATACAGGGCGATGCCCTTGTCGAGCGTGGTCAGCAGCAGGGCGCCGCCCGGCAGGGGACGCAGGCTGGAAACGAAGCTGCCTTCAACGGCCGCGGCCCAGTCGGGGCTGTCCCAGTGCTCGCCGCGCAGGCGCCGCAGGCCGCCTTCGGTGCCGACCAGCAGGCTGCCGTCGTCCTGCCGCAGCAGGCTGCGCACGCGCGATTCGGGTGAGCCGGCGGCGGCGCCGAAGCGCTGCAGCGTGCCGTCCTTCCAGCGCCACAGGCCGTCCAGACTGCCGATCCAGAGCGCATCGCCATCGTCGGCGAAGCTGGTGATCTGCGCGGCCGCCAGCGGTGCCAGCGCCGGGTCGGCCTCGATGCGCTCGCCGCGCAGGCGCGCCAGCCCGGCGCGGGTGCCGAGCCAGACCTCGCCGCGCGGATCGCGGTGCAGGCTGTAGACGGCGGGATCCGGCAGCGCGTCACCCGCCTCGATGCGCCGGAAGCCCGCGCCGGGCTGCCAGTGCGCGAGTCCGCCGTTGGTGCCCACCCACAGGCCGCCAACGCCGTCATCGAGAACGCTCCACAGCAGGCTGTCGTGCAGGCCCTGGCGGCGGCTGATGACGCGCAGGGCCGAATCGCTGATGCGCAGCAGGCTCTCGCGCTGGCTGCCCATCCACAGGTCGCCGTCGCGGTCCTCGAAGATCACGTGCAGCCAGGGCCTTGGCAGGAAGTCGGCATCGCCCACGGCTTCGACGCGGCCGTCCGGCCGAATGCGCCGCAGATGCTCGACGCTCGCCGCCCACAGATTGCCGTGACGGTCGACCGCAAGCGTCGGCGTCGCCACTTCGGCGAGATCGGGGAACAGGCGACTCCACACCCCGCTGGAGAGATCGAAGCGCCACACGCCATCGCGGCTGCCAAGCACCAGTGCCCCCTGCCAGATGGTCAGCGCCAGCGGCCGGCTGTCGGCCCGCGGCAGCGGGAAGCGCTGCGCCTCGCGGCCCTGTTCGAGCATGAACAGGCCCGACTCGGCCGCCGCCCACAGGCGCTCGGCCGAGTCCACCGCCAGCGCGATGACGGATTCACCGCCGAGGTGCTCGGGCCGGCCCGGCCGGCCGGGTGAACGCAGGCCGTCGACGGTGGCCGCCAGCAGCTGTCCGTCCCAGTGCTGCAGGGCGCGCACCGAGGTCGGGCTGGACGCGATCGGCACCTCCTCGAAACGCCCGGCCTGCTGGCGCAGCAGCCCGCGCGGCGTGCCGAACCAGACCACGCCCTCGGGCTCGGCGAGGCTGGCGGTGGGCATGGTCAGGTCGAGCCCGGTATTGACCCGGTTGAAGGTGTGGAAGCGGCGACCATCGAAGCGGGCGATGCCGTTCTGGGTGCCGACCCAGAGATAGCCCTCGCTGTCCTGGGCCAGCGTCAGCACGGTGATCTGCGGCAGGCCATCCTCGGCGGTCCAGCGCTCCAGCAGGTAGTCGCCGAAGTCGGTGTCAGGGTCCAGCGCCGAGGCCGGCGCCAGCGCGCACAGCATCAGCAGCAGGGCGCAGCACCCGGCCCGCAGGCCGCTTCGGGCCCGCGTCGGTTGGCGTGGAATGGCCGCATCCGCGTTCATGTCGCCGCGATCGATGCAAGCGACGTTCCGCGCGCCTGTGCGCGGCGCAGGGCCCGGCCGGTTCGGCCGTCGGGAGCGCAGCGGCTACCATAGGCGCCCTTTCCGGCCTGGGCGCGTGCGCTTGAACCTTCCCGACTACCCGTTCCAGCCGCGCCGTTTCGACCGCGGCGACGGCCTCGAAATGAGCTACCTGGACGAGGGCCAGGGCCCGGCCGTGGTCATGGTCCACGGCAATCCGACCTGGTCCTACTACTACCGGCACCTGGTGCTGGCCCTGCGCGGCAGCCACCGCTGCATCGTGCCCGACCACATCGGCATGGGCTTCTCCGACAAGCCCGACGACAGCCGCTACCGCTACACGCTGGACAGCCGCATCGACGACCTCGAGCGCCTGCTGGCGGCGGTCGAACCCGAGCGCCCGGTCACCCTGGTGCTGCACGACTGGGGCGGCCTGATCGGGCTCGGCTGGGCGCTGCGGCATCCGCAGCGGGTGGTGCGGCTGGTGCTGCTGAACACTGCCGGCTTCACCATGCCGGCCGACAAGCGCCTGCCGGGCCTGCTCAAGCTGGGCCGTGATTCATCACTGGGCGCGCTGCTGATCCGCGGCTTCAATGCGTTCTCGGGCGGCGCGACCAGGCTGGCGGTGAAGAAGCCGATGCCGGCGGCCGAGCGCCGCGCCTTCACCGCGCCCTACGACAGCTGGGCCAACCGCATCGCCACCCTGCGCTTCGTGCAGGACATCCCGCTCGGTGCGGGCGACCCGGCCTGGAACACCGTCACCGAGATCGGCCGCCGCCTGCCCGAGTTCGCCGACCGCCCCGCCCTGCTGCTGTGGGGCATGCAGGACTTCGTCTTCGATCACACCTGCCTGCGCGAATTCCGCCGCGCGCTGCCGCAGGCGCAGGCCCGCGAGTACGTCGACGCCGGCCACTACGTGCTGGAGGACGCCCGCGCCGAGGTGCTGGACGAGGTGCAGGCCTTCTTCAAGGCGCATCCGGTCGCGGGCTGAGGCACTGCGCCAGCCGCGCAGCTGGGCAGCCTACTCCCGGCAGACCGCGATGCGGCCGCCGCCGGCGTCTTTGGCGCGGTACATCGCACGATCGGCGCGACGCAGGATCTCGTCCGCGCTGCCGGCGCTGGCATCGAGCAGCACCACGCCGACGCTGACGCCGAGCTCGATGTCCTCGCCGCCCAGGCGATAGGGCGGGGCGACCGTTTCGATCAGCCTGCCCGCGACCAGGCAGGCGGCGTCCTCGTCGTGCACGTCGGCCAACAGCACCACGAACTCGTCGCCGCCGAAGCGCGCGACCACGTTGCCGCGCGGCGCCTGCAGGCCGATGTCGTCGGCGCGCAGCACCGCGCGCATGCGCATCGCCGCCTTGCGCAGCAGCTCGTCGCCAGCGTCGTGGCCGAAGCTGTCGTTGATCTGCTTGAAGCGGTCGAAGTCGACGAACAGCAGGGCGGCACCTGCGAGGCCGCCAGCGCGGATCTCGCGCAGCACGTGGGCCAGGCGCTGCAGCAGCAGGCCACGGTTGGGCAGGCCGGTGAGCTCGTCGGTCAGCGCCGCGCGCTGCAGCTGCTGCTCGAACTGGCGGCGTTCGGAGAGATCCTGGATCACCGACCAGATCTGCTCGGAGCCATCCGGCTGGGTGATGCGGATGCCCGACAGCAGCACCGGCAGGCGACGCCCGCTGGCGTGAATGAATTCCTTTTCGTAGGGCCCGTAGGCGCCGGTCTGCATCAGGCTGCGCAGCTGCGCGGCCTCGTCTTCGGCGTAGTCGCGCGGGGTGATGTCCCAGTAGCTCGCCGCCAGCAGCTGGCCACGGCTGTAGCCGAGCATGCGCAGCAGGGCGGCATTGGCATCGAGGAAGCGGCCGCCGACCAGGTCGTTCAGGGCCACGCCCAGGGTCGAGCGCTCGAACAAGCCCTGCAGCAGCACCTGGGTGCGCGCGAGTTCGTCCTCGGTGCGCTTGCGCTGGCTGATCTCGGTGTGGGTGCCGTAGACCCGCAACGGTCGCCCGCCCTCGTCGCGCAGGGCCACGCGGCCGCGCGCCAGCACCCAGACCCAGTGGCCCTCGCGATGGCGCAGGCGCAGCTCGCACTCGTAGTGCGCGCTGCTGCCCTCGAAGTGGGCCTGCGACTGCCGCTGCGAGCGCAGCAGATCGTCCGGATGCACGCGCTCGATCAAGGTCTGGATGCTGAGCGGCTGCAGGCTCTGCAGGCTTTCGCCGAGGATCTCGGCCCAGCGCGCATCGACCTGCAGCTCACCGCTGTCGACCTGCCATTCCCAGACGCCGGCGCGCGTACTTTCAAGGCTGGCCAGCAGGCGTTCGCGCTCGGCGCGCATCTGCGCCTGCACGGCTTTCTGCGCGGTGAGGTTGATGAAGCTGCTGACCGCCGAGCGCTCGCCGCTTTCGTCGCTGGTCATCAGCGCGCTGTTGACCTCGATCCAGCGGCGCTCGCCGTCCGGCAGGCGGATGCCCATGACGTCGCCGCGCACGGCGACACCGTCGCGCAGCACGCGCATGCCGGGATGCTCGGCGCCCGGATAGGCGCTGCCGTCCTCGTGGATGGCGTCCCAGTCGCCGCTTTCCGAGCTGGTCGACAGCAGCTGGGCGCGCGTGCGCCCCAGCAGGCGCTCGGCCTCGACGTTGCAGTCGACGATGCGGCCGGAGGCGTCCTGCACCACGATGCCGGCGATGGTCGAGTCGATCAGCCGACGCAGGCGGCGGCGCTCGCGCACCCGCGCACTGACGTCGTGCAGAACCAGGGCAAAGCCCACCAGCGGCGTCTCGCGCTCGCGCAGCGGCTGCAGGTCGGCCTCCAGCCACAGGCGGCGGCCGTCCGGGGTGCGCACCGACAGGGTGGTATGGGTGGCCGCATGCTGCTGCAAGGCCATGCGCAGCAGGGCGGTGTCGTCGGGCTCATCGCTCGGTGCGCCCGGCGCCAGCACGTCCATCAGCGGCTGCGACAACCAGGCATCGCCCGCGCACAGGCCGAGGCCATCGAACGCGGGGTTGGCCCATAGCAGGCGACTGTCGGGCCCCAGCAGGGCGAGCGCGGTGCGCGTGGAGTGGGCGAACAGGCGAAGCACGCCGCGGCCCAGGGTGCCGGCGTCGAACTGCGATGGCAGATCCAGCGTGCGCCCCGAGCGCAGTTCGGTTCTTGCTTCCACGCCCCCTGACCCCTTCCTCATTCGATGCAGCGGCCCGCAGCTTCGCATGGCCCCAGCGGCGGCTGGTGGCGGCACCCGCTGCAAGCGGAGCGAGACCGACGCAAGCCGCCCCGGGTGCAAGATCCAGGCCGCGGCGGGGCGCTGGAAACTCGGCGAATCGCCGGGAGCATAGGCAGGCCTATGCGAGGGCGAAGCGAAGCGGAGCCGCTTGCGCGTCCACTGTCCCAGCCTGCGGGCGGCTGGCATGCTGCGCGGCCGCATCGCCATCGACTACGCCCGTGCTCAGCCTGCCGCCGCTCGCGCTCTACATCCACATCCCCTGGTGCGTGCGCAAATGCCCCTACTGCGACTTCAACTCGCATCGCGCGCCCGAGGCGCTGCCGGTGGCGGACTACGTGCGGGCCCTGCTGGCCGATCTCGACCAGGAGCTGCCGCAGGTCTGGGGCCGGCCGGTCTCCAGCATCTTCTTCGGCGGCGGCACGCCCAGCCTGTTCCCGGGGGCGGCCATCGGCGAGATCCTGGAGGGTGTCTCTGCACGCCTGCGTCTGATGCCGGGGCTGGAGGTGACGCTGGAGACCAACCCCGGCACCGCCGAATTCGACCGCTTTGAAGCCTACCGCGCGGCCGGCGTGAACCGCATCAGCTTCGGCGTGCAGAGCTTCGACGATGCGCGGCTTGCGGCACTCGGCCGCATCCACGACAGCGGCCAGGCCAAGCGCGCTTTCGAACTCGCCCGCGCCGCCGGCTTCGACAACATCAACCTCGACCTGATGTACGCCCTGCCGGGGCAGACGCTGGAGGGCGCGCTGTCGGATCTGGAGCAGGCCATCGCGCTCGCACCCGAGCACCTGAGCCACTACCACCTGACCCTGGAGCCCAACACCCTGTTCGCGGCCAAGCCGCCGCCGGGCCTGCCCGACGAGGACAGCGCCTGGGACATGCAGGCGGCCTGCCAGCAGCACCTGGCGGAAGCCGGCTATGCGCAGTACGAGATCTCGGCCTATGCGAAGCCCGGCCGGCGCAGCCAGCACAACCTCAACTACTGGCAGTTCGGCGACTACTTGGGCGTTGGCGCCGGCGCCCACGGCAAGATCACCCTGCCCGCCGAAGAGGCGATCCTGCGACGCTGGAAGCTGAAGCACCCGCAGGCCTATCTGGACGCCGCCGCCAGCCCCGCACGCATCGGCAGCGAGCAGCGGCTTGCCGCGGCCGACCTGCCCTTCGAGTTCATGCTGAATGCGCTGCGCCTGCTCGAAGGCAGCAGCCTGTCGACCTTCGAGGCGCGCACCGGCCTGCCGCGCAGCGCGCTCGATGCCGCCTTCGCCAAAGCACAGGCGCGCGGCTGGCTGGAGACCGACGGCGAGCGCTTCCGCGCGAGCGCGCTCGGGCAGCAGTTCCAGAATGATCTGATTGCACTCTTCCTGGTCTAGGCGTATCGACAGAAGCAGGAACGGCGGTTCGATACGGCCAGCCCCGCCCCCTCTCCCCAACCCCTCTCCCGCGAGGGGAGAGGGGCTCGATTCGGCATGCGATCGAGGTCGCTGAAGCGCGAAGCGCGTCGGTGCGCGGAGTCAGCGGAAGCCAACGGCCTCAGCACGGTCTGCCCTGCGCGCGCGCTTCACACCGCCGGCTTCCACCATTCCCGATTCTCGATTCCCAATTCCCGGCTCCCAACATGCTCACCGAACGCCATATCCACTGCCCCTGGTGCGGCGAGGGCTTCGATGCCTTCGTCGATCTGTCCTACGGCGAGTCCGAGTACACCGAGGACTGCCCGGTCTGCTGCCGGCCGATCAGCCTGAGCCTGCGGCTGGACGACGAGGGCGAGCTCGACGATCTGGGGGTGGATCGCGAATAGGGCCTGTCCTGCGGCGATGCGCGATTCCGTAATGGTTGGACACAGGTCGGCAGCAGGCCGTCCCGGTTCCAGACCTCACGGAGTCGCCCCATGTCCCTCTCGCGTTCGCACCTTTTTCTCGCGCTCGGTCTCGCCTTCAGCCTCTGTGAGGCGGCCCGCGCCGGTTCGCCCGTCCTCAGCTGGCCCGGCACCGGCGCCTGCGCCGGCACCCTGCAGGCCTGCATCGACAGCGCACCGGTCGACGCCACTCTCGATCTGGTGCCCACCGCTGCCATCGACGAGAACATCAGCATCGCGCGCAGCCTGACCCTGCGTGGGCGCAGCGCCACGCGCGCGCAGTTCGCCGAGGGTCGCCGCATCACCGTGGCCAGCAGCGGCAGCGCCAACCTGGTTCTGCGCCTGCAGGACTTCGGTCTGCAGAACGGTCGCATCCAGATCAACCACGGCAGCACGGGGCGCGCCCAGATCGAACTGAGCGGGCTGCGCATGCGGGCAAGTTCAGCGGCCGCGCACAGCGGCATCATTGTCGCCCTCGGCTCCTCGGGCACCAGCGAAGTGCACGAGGTGCGCGTCGTCAACAACGACCTGCAGCTGGTGGCGCCCAGCATCTTCGACGCCGGCGTTGAATTGTCGCTGGTCGGCAGCGGACGGCGCGCGCGGATCGAGCTCAGCCACAACCGCATTCGTGCAGGCGCCCAGGGCCAGGGCCCCGGCGTGCTGGTCGACGTGGCCGGCGGCGCCGATGCCGATGTGATCGCCCACGCCAACGAGATCCAGGGCGCCTTCGGCCGCGCGCTGCGGATCAGTGAGGGCCGCTTCAGCACGACCGCCTCGACCCTGCGCGCCGATGTGGTCAGCAACGCCCTGATCGGCGGCGGCAACTTCACGGGCGGCGGCCTCGATGTCATCACCAACAACGGCAGCATCGAGCTGGAAGCCATCAACAACTCGATCGTGTTCGGTTCGGGCCTGGTGGTGACCCGCTGGGGCGACGGCAGTGGCGCGCCGCAAACCGGCTCGGTGACCGGCGGCATCTTCAACAACCTGATTGCCAACACCCGGTTCGGCCTGCAGAACACACCCAGCCTCGGCGGCAACGCCGCCGTCGACTGGAATCTGAAGTGGCAGAACAACCCGGCGGGCGCGCATACCGCCGGCGCCAACGATCTCAGCGCCGATCCGCAGCTGCGCTCGATGCTGGCGCCGCGGCTGACGGCGACCTCACCCGCGCGCAATGCCGGCAATGGCTTCGCCCTGCTGCGCGTGCCCGCCGCGCTGACCAACCACGATGCCGACGGCCTGCGCCGCATCGTCAATGCGATCGATATCGGCGCCTTCGAGTTCGGCCATCGCAGCCTGCAGCGGCGCAAGACCACCGCGGCCGCCAGCCCGCAGTTCCCGATCGTCGACGCCGAGCTCGACCTCGACAGCAGCCGCCGCATCTTCCTGACCCGCAACTTCGGCGCCGGTCCGGTGACCAACAATGCGCCAGCCGGCGTGAGCTTCTTCGACCAGTGGTTCATCACCAACCTGGGCGGCCAGAACATGGCCCAGAACGTCACCTTCAACCTGTTCGCACCGATCGGCACCAGCACCAATGGCGTGTTCCAGCACCTGGCCAGCGGCAGCAACACGCTGGACGGCAGCAGCCTGATTGACTGGAGCCCGATCAACGGCCAGCCCGAGCGCATCGTGCTGGCCACCCAGGCCACGCCCTTCGGCACGCCCTTCCATCCGGGCCCCGTGGTGCTGTCCTACGCCGGCAGCCGCTGGAATCTCGTCACCGCCGACGGCAGCAACTTTGTCACCAACACGCGCTGGAACCTCTACTCGCAGCTGCCGAGCCCGCAGGCCTTCGTGCACGAGGTGCGCGCCGACAACCGCAACGGCAGCTCGGGCAGCCTGATCGGCCATCCGCGCCTCGACGGTGTCGCCTGCGCGCAGATCCAGGTGATGCCGCTGGCCGGCAGCAGTGCGGCAGGCTCCATCGTCGACGTCGAGTACGTAGTCACGCTCGGCCGCCATCAGCTGTTCTCGAACAACGGCGCGCTGCCGCTGGGCGCGCGTTTCCACGTGCTGATCCTGCCCGAGCAGATCGAGGACTGCGCCGGCGGGGCGCTGTTCCGCGATGGCTTCGACGGCTTCGGCTGAGCCCCTTCCCGGCTGACACGCGTACGCGCGGATTCCCGTAAGGCGCGGTGACAGGGCCGCACCGCGCCCGAGGAATCGACGCCATGAGCACGTTCCGCATCCCTCCGCAGCGCCTGCTGCTCAGCCTGCTGCTGGTCGCCAGTGCGCCCTTGGCCTGCGCCGGCGATCTCGGCCTGTTTCGCGTCACCGGCAGCAGCGGCAACCAGCCCAACGGTTCCGTGCTGACCCCGGCCGTACACGACGGCGCCCTGCTGATTGCCTATTCGACCAATGCCCGCAACCTTGGCCTGGATCACCAGACGGGTGCCTCCCAGATCTATGTGCAGGACGCCGTCACCGATGCACTGGAGCTGATCAGCGCCGCTCCCAACGGCCTCGGCAGCAACGGCAACGCCTCGCATCCGGCCTTCAGCGGCAATGCCCGCTACGTCGCCTTCAGCAGCTTCGCCAGCAACATCCTCGGCATCGACCAGCCGCAGTTCCTGACCCTCTACCTGCGCGACCGCTCCACCCAGACCACGCGTCGGGTATCGAACGGCCTGAACGGGCTCATCAACGGCCAGGCCCGCTATCCGACCGTGTCCGACGATGGCCGCTACGTCGCCTACTTCAGCCAGGCCAGCAACCAGGTGCCGGGCGACACCAACGGCCAGAGCGACCTGCTGCTGACCGACATGAACACCGGCTCCACGGAACGGCTCTCGGTGAGCAACAGCGGCGCCCAGGTGGCCGAAGGTGCGCTCGAACACTGGACGCCGAGCCTCAGCGGCGACGGTCGCTTCGCGGTCTTCGGCGCGCGTGGCAACCTGACCTCGACGCCCGACAACACGGCCTTCCAGATCCACCTGCGAGACCGGCTGACCCAGACCACTCAGCTGCTGAGCGTGAACGCTCAAGGCCAGGCGGGAACGTCCAGCAGCGACCAGCCCAGCATTTCCCGCAACGGCCGCTACGTGGCCTTTCGCAGCGCCGCACAGAATCTCGTGAGCGGCGTGCTCGGCGGCCTGTTCCGGCTGGATCGCAACACCGGCCAGCTGCTTGCTCTACCGACGCCGCCGAACAGCTTCGCCTGCTCGGTGCCGGCGGTGTCCAACCGCGGCGACACCAGCTTCGTGTGTGCGGATACCGGCGGCGGCGGCCGCCAAGCCTGGCTGTTCCGGGCGCCCGCCTCGCTGTTCCTGCTGAGCCCGAGCATCGCTGGCGGCGTCAGCAACGGCATCGCGGAAAGTTGGCATGCGATCGGCGAGAACGGCGTTCTGATGGCCTATTCCTCGACGGCGACCAACATCGTGCCTGGCGACACCAATGGCCTGACCGACATGTTTGTGGTGGTCGATGTGGATCGTGCGACGCAGCTGTTTGCGGACGGGTTCGAGTAGGGGTCGACGCGAGAGTGGCAATGCCTGCGAACGTGCGCGATCGGATGAACAGCTCGGAGACTGGCTCGCGGCCGGCGACGCGCTCGATCCACAGGGCGTTGCCGATGGCGCTCGCCCGACTGCAAAGGCGGTTCATGAAGCGGCTCAGGAGGACACGCGGACGGGCCGCGAGCGACGGCACTTGACACAGTGCTCCAGACGCAAGCCAACCGGGCGGCGCCAGCGCAGCGCAAAGGACAACGGTGGGCCTAGTTTCCAGCCGCCTTGGCCTGTTGGTAGCGTTCGTAGTCTTCAGCGAGTGTTCCCAAGTCACGCAGACTGCCATTGCGCGCGTGATAGGCGATGGTTCGCTCGATGTCGTGATCCGGAAGATTCGTGTACTTCAGATACTCCAAGGTCGTCATGCTTTTCTCCTGCTCAGGAGTCGCGGGTCGATTGGGATCGTAGACCGGGAAACGCACCCCTCGTTGCTCCATCAGCTGCTTGAGGCGAAGCACACGTGAGTCCGGCTTTGGGTTCTTTGGCAGGAACCGCTGCACGACGGCGGCTGCCTGGTTCCAAGCAACGCTGTTCTCCTCGGTCAGCTGCTCGCGCGGCAGGTTGACTCCAAGCATTCCCCAACGCACCGTGCGCGTCGGATCCGCACCCTGCTCGATCAGGTAGATAGCCGAGGCCATGTTTCCGCTGAAGGTGAACCAGTCCACGGCGGAGGCACCAGAGCCGTCCGGTTGGGCCGTCAGGTTGGGGTTGGCCCCGTACTTGATCAGCAGACGCAGAGCGGGGCTGACTTCTCCATGCGTGGTTTCGATCGCGTCGAACATCACCGGATCAATGCGGCCCTGGATGTTTGGGTCTGCACCGTTCTGCAGCAGCAGTTCCATCAGGTCGAGACGACGTGCTTCTAGCGCCAAGCTCAATGCCGACTCTCCACTGAAGGCTCGTAGGCGGCTGGCGAAAGCCCCTCGTGTGACTCTGGGCCTCAGGGGCTGCAACTCGCGGAAGCGTTTGTCGACGAGCGCTTCGTCAACCTTTGGCACGCGTGCGTTCGGCTCGGCACCCAATGCCAGCAGCTTGGTGACACCTTCCAGGCTGCCGTGCATCACTGCCCACATCAGCGGGGTTAGGCGGTAGAAGTCACCGGGTCGGTTGACATCGGCACCAGCCGCCACCAGTGAATCAAGCATCGCAGTGTTGCCCTGCGCTGCCGCAAGCACCAAGCGCTGCAATCGTTCCTCGCTGGAAAATTCTTCCCTAACCTCGACTGTGACCAACCCGGAGCGAACGGTACTTCCTTCCAGCATCGTGGATCTCCAGATCAGATAGAGCATGCCCAGTAGCGCTGCGGCAACAAGGCTGGCGAGCACAATTCGGCGCTTCGTGGCGGCCGGCTGCACGATGGCGTGAGCGTCGGTCACCAGGACTCCCACACGGGCTGACTGAAGACCCAATCAGGATTGACGCCGGGGTTGTTGCGCTTGTGGAGCTTGTAGACGGCGGTGCGGCTGTCGTTCTTCAGCGCATCGATGGCGGCCTGCTTCTGCGATTCGATGCTCTGGACAACGGTCAAGCTGCTGTGGCCGCCCAGCCAGCCTGCATCACGCGTCGGGCGATTGAAGCGGTCATCGGTCTCGGTGCGCCATGCATGGCTGGGCAGCTCATGAACGCTGCTGCCCAGCGCGGGGCGAAGGCGTCCGCGGGTGCGGGCTCCAGAGCGACCTGCCAATCGCCGGAGGCCGGGGATGACCGAGAGGCCGGTGTAAAGCTGTCGCGAACCCCGCTCAGTCTGGATATGGGTCAGCGGGTCCTTGCTGGTGTAGTAACGCGTCCCCAGCGGGTGGGCGTCGGCGTTGGAGAGATCGCCTTGCGTGAAGCGCGTGATGGTGTTCTCGTGGACACCCGCCGCATTGAAGGTGGTGAATCGATGCCCAGCAACCGTCCCCGCGGCGCTCGCGAGGCCGCCCCCGAGTGAGTGCCCGGCGAAGTGCATGTTGGGAGTCCTCTGCCCTGACGGCGCTGTGGCCAGGAAGCCCCGCCCGTTCTCCAAGATCAGTCTTCCGAGCCGCATCGCCTGCGTGTATTGCGGCGCCTCATCGCCGTGCGCCTGAAGCCCGTTGCTTTCCAGATCGCCCCTGTCGGACAGGCCTTCGGTGCCTCGGAAGGTGACGATGTATTGGCCCGTCAGTTCGTCGTAGTAGAGGGCGCCTTGTAGTCCGCTTCGGGGATTGTCCCAGAGCTCAGGATCCCGCAACGCCTCAGGCAGCTCGTCCACGAAGCGGGGATCATTGACACGGATCATGCCCTCGGGCGCATTGACTTCCGATGAGTTCCCATGCCCCGAAGTAAAGCGCGGATCAGTCGCGCCGCCATACACCGAGACGGTGGCATCAGCGTAGCGGACGTCCTGGTTGAGGCGTTCCAGGCGATCGGCATTCTCGGTGATCAGGTCACGCAGACCGGGCTCGCACCACGCCTGTTCGGCGATGGCCCGCGCGCCTTCAATCAATGCCTCCCGCTCTGCCAGACGCCTAGCCTTTGCGTCCAGGTGCTTGCAGCAGCGATACACCGTACTGCCGCTGACGATGCGGCAGCCACAGCTGGCCTTGGTGACGTAGGCGATGGCGACCGGCTTGCCCTCGACGCGGTTGAACCAGCAGCCGTTCAACAATCGATGTGCTGGTGGGCCCGGATGTTTGGCGCAGGCGAACAGGTCGCCCACACGGGCGTCGCGCTGTTCCTCCGAGTGTGCGAGCGCCTGCTCAACGATGACGTTGCCGCCGCGGCGTGCGCGGTCGCCATGTCGCACGACCTCAGGCATGTGCCACCTCATTCTGCGCAGCCAACCAATGCATCGTTGCGCCGTGCGCCACGGCGCCCAGCCGCTGCTCGACTTCCAGAAGAGCCTCCGAGAGCTCGATGTCGAAGCCTGGCGCCAGCCCATCGCCCTGGGCTGCCGCACGCACGTCGACGGCCAACAGGCCCAGTTGGATGAGGTTCTCGCGAGTGGCCTCAAGGGCCGCTGGCCCGGAGAGGCGACTGTAGCCATAGTCTAGGTGCGGTTCAGCGCGCTGAAGCCAGCTTCGGATCACGCCAAGCGCGCAGGGCAGCAGGCGCAAGCTGGCAGCGCTGGCGGCATCAATCGGTCCGCGCTGGATCTCGGCTGCCTGGCGAAGTGCAAGCCACTGTGGCAATGCGTCCTCAAGCAGTGGACCGGCAGCCAGGTGCTCCGCGGCACACAGCAGCTCCAGCAGTTCGAGCTGAGCGAGGCGGTGTGAGGTGTCGGCGTCAAGACGACTGCTGGTGTTTGGCATTCGCTGCGCCAGTGCTGCACGGCAGATCCTGAGCACCTCGTGATCCGTGTTCGTCAAAACGTGACTCGCATAGGGGCGCAGCCAGGATTCTTCGAGCATGGGCATGGCCGCCAGCAGTTCCTCTCGCCAGCCTTCCAGCGGCACTACCTTCGGCTGAGGCGAGGGACCCCTGATCGGACACTGCTCTGCGATCAGCCGCAGCGCGCTCGGTTCACCGCGCATCAGCGCCTCGCCAAGTGCACGTGAACCAAGCAGGTTTTCGAGGTTCATGCCAAGGACCCAAGCGAGCCCGGGCTCCTGGGCATCCGCGCGGGGGGCTGCCTGCAGAGCCTGCCAATGGACCAGGGACGCATGCAGCTGCGGCGTGCAACCTGCCTCAAGCCACGCCTTGACCGGACACGCTCTGGACCTTAACACCAGGCGAAGCAGGTCCGACGCAGCGAGTCGTGCATCCTCGCCCTTGAGGTGCACCCGATCGCCGTCCGTGGTCGCAAGAATGAAGGGGCGGACGCGTTCGGTCAGAGGCGCGATCATGCGGTCAAACGCGTGCGCAGGCAGCACCTGAACGAGGTTTCGCGCGCTCCGCGTGCCCAGTTCGAAGTGGTCGGCAGAACGAGGTGTTTGCAGGGCCGGGTCCATGTCAGAACGTCTCCACCCAGCGGAACGAAGCCATTTCCGCACCGGGCTTCAGACCTCCGCCAACCAGCTGGACCGCCTGGGCGAGCTCTGGGCTGATTCGGCCGGCCACGTGCTGCAGGCCTGCACCCAGCAGTTGCCTGACCATCGGGTTGTCCATCAGTGAGGGGCGCTTCATGGCATCGGCAAGCGGTGGCGTGTCGCCGGACCAGCGAGGTGGTGGACCTGCATCCGCCTCGCCCTCATCGTGATCGATGCGCTTGCCCTTGAAGCTCAGATTCACCCCGGTGAGATCGATGCTGCCGTCCGACCTCATTGCCAGTACGGACTTGCCGCAGGCGATGCGAATCTCTTCGCCCGCCTGAATCTCGATGCGCTTGCCTGCCGCCAGGCTGCGGTTGCCTCCGACCTCCTCACGCGAGTTGCCGGCGACCATCTGGTTCATCATCCCGCCCACGTTCAGCGAGTGGATGCCACCGACGTTGCGGATGTCCAGCAGGCCGATGGAGTCCATGGCCATCATGCCGACGCTGCGGGTTGCACGCATACCGATCTGAGTGGCGCTCGACTTGCCGACCTTGAGCGTGTGCGAGATCCCGACGTTCGTCGCGTCGGAAACGCCGATCTGCGTGCTTCTCGACACCCCGACGTTCAGCGACTGAGCCAACGCGATGCTGATGCTCTCGGCGGCACCCACGGCGCGCAAGCGATTGCCCCCCACCGTCACCGACTCGTTGTCACCCACGCTGCGCGTGCGGTTCTTGCCGACGCTGTGGGTCTGGTTGTCGCCGATGCTGACCGATTCGTTCTTGCCGACGTCCTCGCTGCGGTTGTCACCAATGCTGATCGTCTCGTTGTGGTCGACGCGTTCCTTGCGGTCGTTGTGGACGGTGATCGTCTCGTTGTTGTCTACGGTCTCGGTGCGATCGCGCTTGATGTGGTTCGTCTCGTCGCGGTCGATGGTCTTCGCGCGGTCACGCCCAACCCAGTGGGTCTCGTCGTTCTCGACCTCGATGTCCTGGTTTCTTTCTGCGTGCAGCCAGACCTGCTCCTCGCCGCGCTTGTCCTCGAAGCGCAGGGCGTTCGCCGTCTCGTAGTTGCCGCCCAGCGTCGAGCGGGTGAGGAAGCCCGACTGGGTGGCGGCGGCTGGCAAACCCCAGGGATGCGGCTGCATCGAGTTGTAGACGCGGCCGACGATCAAAGGCTGGTCCGGATCGCCGTTGAGATAGTCGACGATGACCTCCTGACCGATGCGCGGGATGTGCACGCCGCCGAAGCCCGAGCCGGCCCAGGGGTGGCTTACGCGAATCCAGCAGGAGGAGTTTTCGTCCTTCTTGCCGTAGCGGTCCCAGTGGAACTGCACCTTGACCCGGCCGTATTCGTCGGTGTGGATTTCCTGCCCGGCAGGGCCGGTGACGACCGCGCTGTCCGGCCCGCTGGTCAGCGGCTTGGGCGTGCGGCGTGCCGGTCGATACGGCTGGTCGGTCGGATGCACCTCGGCGCTGATCTGCACTTCGACCGCACTCGATCCGCCCGAGCCGTCGTAGTCGTTGTCGGCGAACTGGTAGTCGCAGGCCAGTACCAGGTATTCGCGGTTGTAGCGGCCGACGGCGTGCTTGGCGAGCGAGAACAAACGACCCGGTGCCACGCCACGCGCGCGGCCCTCACAGGCCGCGCGCAGATGGCCGGCGTGGAGTTCCTCCATGCGCACCTTGGCGAAGGGCAGGCCCTCGCCGAGGTTCTCGTACTCACCCGGAAAATCGAAGATCTCGTAGTTCGCATGCGGGTGCGAGCCCGGCAGCAGATCGTCGGTGGTGAGATCCGTCGACGGCATGATGAAGTTGTAGTCGCGGGCGACGTACTTGCCGGAAGTGACCTGTCCCGCATCGGCCCAGAAGCTCAGGTGATCCTTGTCGGGCACGCTGATGTCGTGCGGATAGAACTCGATGCTCTCGTAGTTCGGGAACGGCGAGGCCAGACCAATGTGGTCGGTGATGACCAGCGTATGCTCACCGGCAGCGTGCTCGAACCAGAACCACAGGCCCTCCTGTTCGAGCAGGCGCATCACGAAGTTGGCGTCGGTCTCGCGGTACTGGACGCAGTAGTTCCAGGGCGAGTAGCTGCCGGCGGTGAGCCACTTGACCGCAAACGGATAGGCGCCGAGCACGTCCTTGACGATGTCGACGACGGTCATCTTCTGGAAGATGCGGTAGTCGGTGCGGCGGGTGGCGTACCACAGGCCCGGGCGCAGGGTGGCGCGATACAGATGCTTGCGGCCCGAGCGCCCGACCGAGCGGAAAGCGACGCACTGGCCGTTCAAGAATCGCTTGTCGCCGCCCTCGACTTCGAACTCGACGGTGAAGGGCTGGCCGAGTGCGGCAGTAGGAGCCAGACCGCGCTCTTCCGAAGAGCCGGTGAGCTCGAACTCGAACAGCTCGGAGACGGCCTCGCGACCGGTCAGACGCTCGAAGCGAAGGGCATCGCTGAAGGGCGAGCTCAGATTGAATAGGCGGTTCATTGAACTGCTCAGGCGGGTACGCGGACAAGGCCTGAACTAAACCACCCGGGTCGCGACCTGACAATAGGAGATTTCTTACCCCAAGTTCAGTGCTTTTCTCGCCGACACAGCAGCGACCCGGCGGCCTGCGCACTTTGCAGGTCGTGGGCGGTTACAGGCAGGCACAGGACGTACGCGGAGTGTTTCGTCCGGTTCGCTCGGGGCTGTTGGGCGTGGATGTCTGATTGTCCAGCCCGAGCACGTACTCGTGTTGTAAGCAAACTACCTCCGACACTGGATACCACCATGCGCCTGCACCCTTTCCACGGCCTGCTGCTGGGCCTTGTCGCCGCCGCCAGCTGCCTCGGTTTCGAGCCCGCCGAAGACATGCAGAGCGCCGAGGAGCGCTCGGCCGAGACCGCGCCGGGTGTGTGGCACGGCCAGTGGACGCTGTGGAGGGAGCATCCTGCGCTGCGCACGCTCGGCGCTTCGCGAGCCCTGGACATCGAGGTTTGGCATGGCATCGATGAGGCGACAGCCAGCGTGCAGTGGTCGACCGGCCCGGCGATCTGCCCCGAGATCGATGACGAGCCCTGCGAGTGGGTCGGCGTACACGGCAGCAGCGAGGGCGCGGTGATCGACGGCCGTCTGCACTTCGCCCTGCCGCTGTCGGCCGACAGCGAGGATCCGCTGTTCGTGCAGCTGCCGCTGCCGGGCGCCGGGCGAGGGGCGGCGGTCAACGCCAAGGGCGGAATCGCATTCCCCTTGGAAGCGGAGCCCATCGTCCGCTGATCCCGAGGGTGTCGAGCTTCGCTACAGCGCCACTTGCAGAGTCTGATATCAGATTGATATCTTCCTCCCGCACCCAAGGAGGACGCCATGAAAGAACAGCCGCTCGGTTCACTGCCCGGTATTCCCACCGCCCTGGCCATCCTGGCCGGGATGATCGCCATCGTGCTGCTGTTCATTGCCGGTTTCCGCGCAGGGCCGGCCCTCATCGTGCTGGGCTTGAGCTTCATCACGCTCGGCTTCTGCCTGCTCGGCCTGTACATGGTCGAGCCCAACCAGGCGGCGGTGCTGAGCCTGTTCGGCCGCTACGTCGGCACGGTCAAGGACACTGGCCTGCGCTGGAACAACCCCTTCTTCGCCAAGCGCCACGTCTCGCTGCGCGTGCGCAACTTCGAGAGCGGCAGGCTCAAGGTCAACGAGCTGGAGGGCAGCCCGATCGAGATCGCCTCGGTCATCGTCTGGAAGGTGGTCGACTCCGCCGAGGCGGTGTTCAACGTCGACGACTACGAGAGCTTCGTGCACATCCAGTCGGAATCGGCCCTGCGCGCGATGGCCAGCAGCTATCCCTACGAGCCGCATGACGATGGCGACGTCGCCCTGCGCAGCCATGCCGCGGAAGTGTCAAAGCACCTGACCGAAGAGATCCAGGCGCGGCTTGAACAGGCCGGCGTCGAAGTGATCGAGGCACGCATCAGCCACCTCGCCTATTCGCCCGAGATCGCCCAGGCCATGCTGCAGCGCCAGCAGGCCAATGCGGTGATCGCCGCACGCACGCGCATCGTCGAGGGCGCTGTCAGCATGGTCGAAATGGCGCTGGACAAGCTGGCCGAGCGCAAGGTCGTCGAGCTCGACGACGAACGCCGCGCGGCGATGGTCAGCAACCTGCTGGTCGTGCTCTGCGGCGACCGCGGCACGCAGCCGGTGCTGAACACCGGCAGCCTGTACTGATCGCCGATGAGCGAGAAGAAAGCCTATCCGCTGCGAATCCGCGCCGAAGTGATCGAGGCGATGCAGCTGTGGGCGGACGACGAGCTGCGCTCGCTGAATGCGCAGATCGAATACGTGCTGCGCGACGCGTTGCGGCGCAGCGGCCGTTTGAAGGCGGCGCCGCCGGCGCCGCCGATCACCGAAGCCGACGAGTGAGCGTCTCGGGAGACACCCTCATGAAACGCCGCTGGATCACCCTGCTGATCGCGATCGCCGCACTTGCGTCGTATGGTTTCGGCTTTGAGCACTCGGCCTGGGGCCTGGTGTCCGTCGGGATGGCTCTGGAGCTGTGGTTCTGGATCCGCGTGTGGCCGCGCAGATCCGAGGCGCCGCCTCAGCCGACGTAACCGGCCAGTACGAACAGCGCCAGCACGCTCAGCCAGACCAGCAGCACGCGCCAGACCAGACTCATCGCGTCGCGCAGTTCGCGCAGGGCGCCTTCGGGAATCTGGCCGGCGCTGGCGAGGCTGGCTTCGTTACCTGCCAGTTCGATCTCGCTCGGCGGCGGCAGGCCTTCATCCAGGGCGTCCTCGATCAGCTCCTCGCGCACGCTGGCGCGCGCAGCGGCATCCAGAAAGCCAAGATCCAGCACGAACCAGCCCTGGCCGCGGCCGGCATGCCAGTCGCGCCAGGCGGCGAGCACGGCGTCGAAGTGCGCGGCCAGCGCCAGCGCGAGACACATCAGCTGGGCCGGCGCCCAGTCGAGCAGCAGGGCGAACTGGCGCAGGGGCTCGCGCTGACCTTCGGGCGCGGCATCGCGCTCGCGCGCGGCCAGCTGGGTCAGGCGGTACATCAGCGCGCCAAAGGCGCCCAGCAGCAGGAACCAGAACAGCACGCCGAACCAGCGCGACAGGCCCTGGCGAAACACCGTGTGCACCAGCGGCGTACCCGACGCCGCGCAGTCGACGCAGCCCTCGCTGAGCTCGACCAGGGCCTGACGGCGCGAGTCGGCATCCGGCGCGGACGCCAGCGCTTCAACATCCAGATCCAGATCACGCGGGCCCCAGCACAGGAATAGCACGGCCAGCTGCAGCAGGAAGCCCGGCAGGCCGTACAGCCACAGCGACAGCCACCACTGCAGCCCGGCCAGCACCAGCAGCGGCAGAGCCAGTACCAGCACCCAGCCCCAGGGCCCTGACAGGCCGGACTGACGACCCAGACCCTCCAAGGCTTCACGCAGCAGGGCGGCCACACGATCGTGCTGCCGCAGACGCTGCGCGGCCGGGGCCAGATGGTCCAGCACCAGCGAAAGCACCACGGCAACCAGCGCAGCAGACATCGTTCGGATTCCTGTGTGGAGAGCGACGCGCGCAGGCTGCGGCGGCGTCAGGCAACGCGCGGAGCGTGGTGCAAAAGCGCACGGCTCGCAACCCTACGCCGGCGTAGCGCAGGGGCTGTTGGCAGCCACCGCAGGCGAGTGCTGGCTCGACTGCGGCGCAGGCTTTGCTTATCTCTTGCATCGAGGCAGACGCAGGGGAGATCGACATGCCAAGCCGTGAGGACATCTGCACCGCCAACAGCGCCACTGCGCTTTGGCAGGACCTGGTGCGCGAGGGGGAGCAGCGCTGCGGCGCGCAGCTCGACGAGAACAGCGAAAGCTGGCTGGTGTTCACCCTGATGCGCCATCTGGGCAGCACCGCGCTCGCCGAGCCGGCGATGGCCCTGGTCTATCTGGATGCCCTGCACACCGCCGGCAGCGCGCGCCGCAGCCAGGCCCTGCAGGATGTCGGCGAGCGCTGCCTGCTGATCGCCGGGCTCTATCCCGAACTGGCGCAGCGTCGCCGGGTCAGCCAGCGCTACTACATCGAGCTTGGCCAGGGCGCCTTCCGTCAGCTGGCCGACGAGGCGCGACGTGCGATGGCCGAACTCTACGAGGGCATCGCCCGGCATTTCGCGCGCCTGGTGCGGGTGCTGGTCGAGCTGCGCGCGCTGTCGGGCGAATGGCGCGGGCTGGCGCCGCTCGACCGCCATGCGCTGAGCCTGGCGGCGCAGACCCCTGCCGATTTCGGCACCTGCTTCCTGCTCGGCAAGGGCGGGCGCGCCTGAGGCCTCTCAGCCGCGGGCCGCGAGCACGCCCGGCAGCCAGGTCGCAAGCTCGGGCCACAGCGCGAGCAGCAGCAGGACCAGCAGCTGCAGGACGATGAAGGGCACCACGCCGCGATACAGGTCGACGGTGGCAAGGCCCTCGCGCACCGCGCCGCGCAGGTAGAACAGGGCGAAGCCGAAGGGTGGCGTCAGAAAGCTGGTCTGCAGGTTGACCGCCATCATCACCCCCAGCCAGACCGGATCGACGCCGAGCAGGAACAGCACGGGGGCGACGATCGGCACCACCACGAACACGATCTCGATGAAGTCGAGCACGAAGCCGAGCAGGAACATCAGCAGCATCACCGCCAGGATCGCGCCCCACTTGCCGCCCGGCAGGCCGGTCAGCAGATCGTGGACGAGGTCGTCGCCACCGAAACCCCGGAACACCAGTGCGAACAGCGCCGCGCCGACCAGGATGGCGAATACCATGGCGGTGATCATCACCGTCTCGCGCGAGACGTGGCGCAGGCAGTCGAGGTCGAGCTGGCCGCGGGCCAGCGCCAGCAGGCTGGCGCCGACCGCGCCGACGCCGGCGGCCTCGGTCGGCGTCGCGTAGCCGAACAGGATCGAGCCCAGCACGCAGACGATCAGCAGCACCGGCGGTATCACCGCCAGCAGCAGCTGCGCGACGCTGCGCTGGGGCAGAGCCGAGGGGTCCAGCGCCGGCGCACGCTGCGGCTGACGCCAGGCTACCCAGGCCGCATAGGCGAGATACAAGGCCACCAGCAGCAGGCCCGGCAGCACCGCGCCGGCGAACAGATCGCCGACCGAGACCGTCTGCGGCGCGAAGTTGCCGAGCTCGAGCTGGGCCTGCTGGTAGGCCGAACCCAGCTGGTCGCCGAGCAGCACCAGCACCACCGAGGGCGGGATGATCTGGCCCAGCGTGCCCGAGGCGCAGACCGCGCCCGACGCCAGCCGCGGGCAGTAGCCGTGGCGCAGCATGGTCGGCAGCGCGATCAGGCCCAGGGTCACCACGGTGGCGCCGACGATGCCGGTCGAGGCCGCCAGCAGGGCGCCCACCACCAGCACCGCGAACACCAGCCCGCCGCGCGCACGTCCGAACTGCGCGGCCACGGTTTCCAGCAGGTCCTCGGCCATCTTCGAGCGCTGCAGCATCACCCCCATGAACACGAACAGGGGCACGGCCAGCAGGGTCTCGTTGCCCATGATCCCGAACACGCGGTTGGGGAAGGCTTCGAGGAAGGCCGCATCGAACACACCCAGCGCGATGCCGAGGCCGGCGAACAGCAGGGCTACGCCGCCGAGCGTGAAGGCCACCGGAAAGCCCAGCATCAGGCCAGCACACAGGCCCAGCACCAGCAGCAGCACCATCAGCGCGCTCACGCTGTGGCTCCAGTACCGCGCGCCGCGCGCAGCTGCTGCACGCACTGAGCCAGCGACTGCAGCGCCAGCAGCCAGGCGCTGAGCGGGATCAACGACTTCAGCAGGAACAGGCCCGGCAGGCCGCCGGGTTCACGCGAGGACTCGCCCACCTGCCAGCTGGCAGCGACGTAGTCGAGGCTGATCCACAGCAGGAACAGGGCGAAAGGCAGGAGCAGCAGCAGATGGCCACCGAGCTCGATCCAGGACCGCGTGCGCGGCGAGAACCGCGCCTGCAGCACATCCACCCGCACATGGCGGTCATGCCGCAGGGCCCAGGCCATGCCGAGCATGAACACGCAGGCGTGCAGCCAGAGCATGGCCTCCTGCACCGCCACCGAGCCTTTGCCGAAACCGTAGCGCGCGGCGACCAGGCCGAAGCAGAGCAGCACCACCAGCGGCGTGAGCGCGATCAGCAGCGCGCCGATCGCACCCTGCACAGCAGCCAGCGCGCGCGGAATCGCAACAAGGATGAGCCCGAGCAGCAGCAACAGCCACAGCGGCAGGGCAAGACCGAGCGGACGCAGCTGGGCGGCCGCAAGACCGAAGGAATGCAGGGCATCGATCATGGGCGCACAGTCGACTGACAGGGGTGTGGAACGAAATGCATCGAAGCTTCGCTGGTGAGGGTCGACGCAGACGGTTCAGGCGTGGAACAGGCCCATAGGGTGGGCCCTGGCCCACCATAAGCTCAACACCCGCCAGGTCCTTCCACACCCGACCTCGGGCCGAGGAAATCGAGTCGAGGCTGGCAGCGGCAAGTGCCCTGGCGCCGCTTCATGGGCCTGCATCCCCGATGCAGCGGCCAGCCATCGAAACTCATGGCGGGCCAGGGCCCACCCTATGGAACCCGCGCGGCCCTCAGTTCCACTCGAACAGGGTCCAGTAGACCGGCCGCACGTTGCCCTCGAAGTCGTGCGAATCGAGCTTGCCATCGCCATTGGTGTCGATGATCTGATACGGCCTGCCGCGCTGCGGGGTCACCTTGACCATCTGCAGGCGGCCATTGGTGCGGTACTCCTCGATCACGTCGCCGGTCTTCTCATCACGGCGGATGCTCACAGTTGGCGCGGACTCCTCGCTGGGCAGGTTGGGCAGCTTGGGCGGAATCGGCGCTTCCTCGGCCGGCGGCGCCGGCGCCTCGGTCTGGGCAAGACCCAGGGGCGCATACAGGGCGGACAGCAGCAGGACGATGAGAACGCGTGGGGTCGTGCGCATGGCGGCGGGCCTCCGTGGGTGTGAGCTTGAGCATAGCCAGCGGCAGGGGCGAGGCAAAGCGCGGGCGACTACACTGCCGCGCATGGACAAGCTCATCCTGATCGACGGTTCCAGCTACCTCTACCGCGCCTTCCACGCCCTGCCGCCGCTGTCGAATGCGGCCGGCGAGCCGACCGGCGCGCTGTTCGGCGTGGTCAACATGCTGCGCGCGACGCTGAAGGAAGGCCCGACCTACGCGGCCTTCGTGATGGACGCCTCCGGCCCGACCTTCCGCGACGCGCTCTACCCCGAGTACAAGGCCAACCGCGAGGCCATGCCGGACGATCTGCGCGCGCAGATCGAGCCGATGATGGCGATTGTCGAGGCGCTCGGCTTTCCGATCCTGCGCGTGCCCGGCGTCGAGGCCGACGACGTGATCGGTACGCTCGCCACACGCGCCGCGGCCGAGGGCATCGAGGTCGAAGTCTCGACCTCGGACAAGGACTTCGCCCAGCTGGTGCGGCCGGGGATCACCCTGGTCAACACCATGAGCGGCTCGCGGCTCGACGAAGCCGGCGTGGTCGAGAAGTTCGGCGTGCGGCCGGAGCAGATCATCGATTACCTGGCGCTGATGGGCGACACCGTCGACAACATCCCCGGCGTCGACAAGTGCGGGCCGAAGACCGCGGCCAAATGGCTGGGCGAGTACGGCACGCTCGAGGGCGTGATCGAGGCCGCACCGAAGATGGGCGGCAAGATCGGCGAGAACCTGCGCGCGGCCCTGCCGCGGCTGCCGCTGAACCGCCAGCTCACCACGATCGTGACCGAGGTCGAGCTTGATCGCGGTCCGACCGACCTGAAGCTGCGCCCGCGCGACGTCGAGGCGTTGAAGCAGCTGTACGCGCGCTACGGCTTCAATGCGGCGCTGCGTGATCTGGAAGCCGGCAACGGTGGCGGTGCAGCGAAGCCGGCGGGCGCGGGCTCCAGCGTGGCCACCGCCGCGCCGGCCGCGGACCTGCCGGCCCAGTCACGCGGCAGCTATCGGTTGATCCTCAGCGAGGACGATCTCGAAGCACTGATCCGCGAGCTCGAAGCCGCCGAGCTGATCTGCTTCGACACCGAGACCACCAGCATCGACGCGCTGCGCGCGGAGCTGGTGGGCCTCGCGTTCTCGACGCGCGCGGGCGAAGGCGCCTACATCCCGGTGGCCCACATCTACCCCGGCGCGCCGGCCCAGCTCGATCGCGCCGCGGTGCTCGCGAAGCTCAAGCCGGTGCTGGAAGACGCCTCCAAACCGAAGCTCGCGCAGAACGCCAAGTACGACATCCACGTGCTGCGCGAGCACGGCGTACAGCTGCGCGGGCTGACGCACGACAGCATGCTGGAGAGCTTCGTGCTGAACTCCACCGCCAGCCGCCACGACATGGATTCGCTGGCCAAGAACTATCTCGGTTACACGCCGATCGCGTACAGCGAGGTCGCCGGCAAGGGCGCCAAGCAGATCTCCTTCGCCGAGGTCGATCTGGAGATCGCCCGCGACTACTCGGCCGAGGACGCCGACATCACCCTGCGCCTGCACCAGGCGCTGTGGCCTAAGCTCGAAGCCGAGCCGACGCTGGCCAAGGTGTATCGCGAGATCGAGCTGCCGCTGGTGCAGGTGCTGGCCGACATGGAGGCCGCCGGCGTGCTGGTCGACGCCGATGAGCTGCGCCGGCAGAGCCAGGACCTCGGCCGCCGCATGCTGGAGCTGCAGAAGCGCGGCTTCGAGCTGGCCGGGCGCAGCTTCAACTTCGACTCGCCCAAGCAGCTCGGCGCCCTGCTGTTCGACGAACTCGGCCTGCCGGCCCTGGTGAAGACGCCCGGCGGCGCGCCCAGCACCAACGAGGAAGCGCTCGAAGCGATCGCCGACCGCCACGAGCTGCCCAAGCTGATCCTGGACTACCGCGGCCTGGCCAAGCTGCGCGGCACCTACACCGACAAGCTGCCCGAAGCGATTCATCCTTCGACGGGCCGCGTGCACACCAGCTTCCACCAGACCGGCGCGGCCACCGGTCGCCTGTCCTCCTCGGACCCGAACCTGCAGAACATCCCGATCCGCACCGAGGACGGCCGCCGCATCCGCCGCGCCTTCATCGCGCCCAAGGGCTGCAAGCTGGTGGCCTGCGACTACTCGCAGATCGAGCTGCGGATCATGGCGCATCTGTCCGAAGACCCCGGCCTGCTCTCGGCCTTCGCCGGAGGCCAGGACGTGCATCGCGCCACCGCCGCCGAAGTGTTCGGCGTGCCGCTGGAGGACGTCGGCCCCGACCAGCGCCGGGCGGCGAAGGCGATCAACTTCGGCCTGATGTACGGCATGAGCGCCTTTGGCCTCGCCAAGCAGCTCGGCATCGACCGCGGCGAGGCGCAGGACTACATCGCGCTCTACTTCGCCCGCTATCCGGGCGTGCAGGGCTACATGGAGCGGGTGCGCCAGCAGGCGCGCGAGCACGGCTACGTCGAGACCGTGTTCGGCCGCCGCCTGTACCTCAACGAAATCCACGCCCGCCAGCAGGGCCTGCGCGCGGGTGCCGAGCGCGCGGCCGTCAATGCGCCCATGCAGGGCAGCGCCGCCGACATCATCAAGCGCGCCATGCTCGACCTGCACGCCTGGCTGGGCACGCAGGACGGCCGCGCACGCATGGTCCTGCAGGTGCACGACGAACTGGTCTTCGAGTGCCGCGAGGACTTCGTCGACACCCTGGTGGCCGAGGCCAAGCGCCGCATGCAGGCGGCGGCCGAGCTGCGGGTGCCGCTGACCGTCGAGGCCGGCGTCGGCGACAACTGGGATCAGGCGCACTGAGGCGACAGCGAAGGACATCGGGTCGGGCACAGCGGCTTGACTGCTGTCATGCCCTGTGGAGGACGGCCTGCGGCTTCGGTGGAGGCACGGCGTCACTCGCGGTCGTAGGGCGGATAAGCGCAGCGCATCCGCCGCGTCTTGCCTCGCGGATCAAGCGCCCCGCACCTGCGCGCGCACGAATGCTCGGTCGATATAGGACTCTGCTTCGACTTTGGTCCAAGAACAGCCCTGTCGCTTGTGGCAGCTGTGGTCGGCCACGCTTGCGGCTGCATAGGCATGCAAATCAATCAGTTGCGCGCCCAAGCGGGACAAGGTCCATAAGAATTGTCTGAACTACCCAGATCGGCGCACAGTTCTTGCGTGATTCGAAGCACACGCGCGCGATACGCAGCGCACACTTTCCTATGAACGAAAGATTAATTGTGTGCAATCGTGACGGTGGCAGTCACGGGACTTTCAGAAACCCTGCGTAAGATGCGCAGCACGACCGGCGCAATGCCGGCTCGATTCACTCCCTCCCCCTTGAGTGAATACACGGAAGGACTGGTTCCCCCCGACCGCCTTCCGGCCCCCAAGCCCCGAGAGCTCCCCCCGGCTCTCGGGGCTTTCTATTTCTGGCGATCGCAATCATCACGCGTCCCGCGCAGAGCCGCTCCGCGCGCTGCCGATCATCACTGTCGGTTCGATGAGAGCCTCTCAGCCCGGCGGCGCCGTGGCAGGTGTTGTCGAAGCAGCCCGCGTTCCTCGTCCCCGTGCAAAGCCCGTCCTGGCGAACGCAGGAACGGTAATCCGGGAGCAGTGCGGCTGGGGCGAGCCACCCTGGGCCCCCGCCTCCGCGGGAGCGACGGCAACAGGGAGGCAGCGGCCCTGGCAGCTTGTTGAAAAACTCCCTTCCGGGAAGTTTTTCAAGTCGGCGGTCCGGCGCAGGTCCGTACCGCCTCACGACAAATCAATCGCTTACGCGCTTGCTTCGTCGTCCCGGCCATCCCTGGCCGGGCTAGCAGCCTGTTTTTCAACAGCCTGCTAGCGTCTCCTCAGAGCGCACGCAGCGCCCCGACAGCGAACGGCAGCAGGCCGCGGCAACAAGCCCGGCCGGAACCCGACTCTGGCCGGAGTCCAGCGCGGGATCGCGCATCCGCCCGCGCTGAGGCCCGCTCGCCCCGAAGCGCTTCCTAAAGCCCGCCTGAACATTTTCGCGCCCGCGCTTGAACTCTCCACGCTGGCCGCAATCTCTCATCCTGGCGGTGCAACGCCGCCCTCCGCGATTCACTCCCTCCCCCTCCGAGTGAATCCGCGCGGTCCACGGCTCCCCCCAGCCAAGACCGCGCCCCCCCGACCCCGGAACCGCTCCCCCTCGGTTCCGGGGTTTTTATTTGTGGGGCCGGGAATCGGGAATGGGGAGTCGGGAATCGGCAGTTCAAGAGCCGCTGGCCCGCCCTCGCGCCTTGGCTTGCTGGGCTTGGCTTCAACCGATTCCCGATTCCCCATTCTCGATTCCCGGCTCAACCAGCCACTCCCGCGGCCTCAGGTAGTCGTTGAGCCGCGCCTCGGCGCTGCCCGGTTCCGGCGTGTAGCCATACTCGAAGCGCACGCGCGGGGGCAGGCTCATCAGGATGGATTCGGTGCGGCCGCCGCTCTGCAGGCCGAACAGGGTGCCGCGGTCCCAGACCAGGTTGAACTCGACGTAGCGGCCGCGGCGGTACAGCTGGAACTCTCGCTCGCGCTCGCCGTACGGCGTGTCGCGGCGGCGCTCGACGATCGGCAGGTAGGCGTCGAGGAAGCCGTCGCCCACCGCCTGCAGGTAGGCGAAATCGCGATCGAAATCCTCGTGCAGGTCGTCGAAGAACAGACCGCCGACGCCGCGGGTCTCGCCGCGGTGCTTAAGGAAGAAGTACTCGTCGCACCAGCGCTTGTGCGCGGCATAGCGCGCCTCGCCGCCGAAGGGCCCGCACAGGTCGCGGGCGGTGCGATGCCAGTGCAGCACGTCGGCGTCGATCGGATAGAAGGGCGTGAGATCGAAGCCGCCGCCGAACCACCAGCCGACCACTTCGCCATCGCGCATCGCGCGGAAGTGGCGCACGTTGGCGTGGGTGGTCGGGATGTACGGGTTGCGCGGGTGGAACACCAGGGACACGCCGACCGCACGCCAGGACGCGCCGGCCAGTTCGGGCCGTGCAGCGCTGGCGGACGGCGGCAGGCGCTCGCCGCTGACGTCCGAGAAGCCGATGCCGGCTTGCTCGAACACCGCGCCTTCGCGCAGCACGCGAGTGCGACCGCCGCCGCCTTCGGCGCGCTGCCATTGGTCTTCAGCGAAACGCGCGGCGCCGTCGGCGCCCTCGATGGCGCTGCAGATGCGGTCCTGCAGGCCGCGCAGGTAGTCGGCCACGGTGTCGATGGGCTGCATGGCGGGAGTTCGTGCGTGCGAAAGGGTCGGGCATCATAGCCGGCCGTGTTCAGACCACTGTTCCGATGTCCGAGGCCCCGCTCGACCTGCTCTACCGTGACGAGGCCCTGGCCGTGGTCAACAAGCCGGCCGGACTGCTGGCCCATCGCAGCCAGATCGCCGCGCACGAGGACCGCTTCCTGCTCGACCAGCTGCGCGAGCAGCTTGGCCAGCGCTGCTTCCTCGCCCATCGCCTGGATCGCGCCACCTCGGGCGCCCTGCTGCTGGCCTTCGACAAGGGCACCGCCGCCGCACTCGGCGAGCAGTTCATGGGCCGCAGCGTGGAGAAGACCTACCTCGCGGTGGTGCGCGGCTGGACCGAAGACTCAGGCCGCATCGAGCACGCGCTGGATGCCCCCGGCAAGCCCGAGCCCAAGCCGGCGATCAGCCACTACCGCAGGCTCGCCACGATCGAACTGCCCCACCCCATGGGCGGCTTCGAGACCGCGCGCTACAGCCTCTTAGCGATGCAGCCCGAGACTGGCCGCTACCGCCAGCTGCGCCGGCATCTGAAGCACATCCACCACCACCTGATCGGCGACACCAGCCACGGCGACGGCCGCCACAACCGCCTGTTCCGCGCCGAGTTCCGCTGCCACCGCATGCTGCTGCACGCCTGGCGCATCGCCTTCGATCATCCGGCCGACGGTCGCAGGCTCGATATCGAAGCGCCGGTCGACGGCGAGTTCGAGGCACTGCTGGAGCGGTTCGGCTGGCGGGCGGCGTTGCCGCCCGCCGGGATTCGGGATTGGGGATTCGGGATTGGCGATCCGAGCTAGCGCCCTCTTCCACTGCATGCGGCTCCCCTCTCCCCTTGTGGGAGAGGGGCCGGGGGAGAGGGGGGCTCTTGCCCCAATCCCAAACCCCGAATCACGAATCCCGGCGCCACGCGCTCGCTACAATCCCGCAGCCCCTGCGAACCCAGCCCATGCTCCGCATCACGCCCTCCATCGCCATACCTGACGAAGAGCTCGAAGAGCGCTTCGTGCGTTCCTCCGGCCCCGGCGGGCAGAACGTCAACAAGGTCGCGACCGCGGTCGAGCTGCGCTTCGATGCGGCGAATTCCGAGGCACTGCCAGCGGCGCTGAAAGCCCGGCTGCTGGCGCGTCGCGACAGCCGCATCACCGAGGACGGCGTGGTGATCATCCAGGCCCAGCGCTTCCGCAGCCAGGACCGCAATCGCGAGGATGCGCGCGAACGGCTGCTGGGCCTGATCCAGGCGGTGCTGAAGCCGCCGAAGCCGCGCATCGCCACCAAGCCGACCAAGGGCTCGCAGGAGCGCCGCCTGTCGAGCAAGCGCGAGCGCGCCGGCATCAAGCGCCAGCGCGCGGCGCGCGGCGTGGACCTTGACTGATGCTGCCTCTGCAGACACCCGTGCATCAGCCCCTGCCCGACTGCGCCCCACGCCGCGGCGGTGCCTTCACCCGCTGGCTGGCGCGCAGCGCGCTGCGGCTCGGCGGCTGGCAGATGCGCGGCGACTTCCCGCGCGAGCACAAGCTGATGATCATCGTCGCCCCGCACTCCTCGGGCTGGGACGCGATCTGGGGTCTGCTGATGAAGATCGCGCTCGGCATCGACATCGCCTTCATGGCCAAGGCCGAGCTGTTCCGCGGGCCGATCGGCTGGGTGCTGCGCCGGCTCGGCGGCTTTCCGGTCAACCGCGGCAGCAGCGCCGGCGTGGTTGAACAGGTGGCCGAGCGCTACCGGAGCCGCGAGACCCTGTGGGTGGCGCTGGCGCCGGAAGGCACGCGCCGCCACGTCGAGCAGTGGAAGTCCGGCTTCTGGCGCATCGCCCGCGCCGCCGAAGTGCCGGTGCTGTGCGTGTACTTCCACTATCCGGAGAAAGTCATCGGCATCGGCCCACTGCTGCAGATGACCGCGTCGCTGGATGCCGACATGGCGCGAATCCGCGACTACTACCGGCCGTGGATGGGGAAGAACCGCGGCACGGTGTAGACGTGATGGCGCACTCTAGCGAAGCGCGCTTGAGCTGAACCCGTCTTCGCGAGCCGCGCGCAAACGAAAACGCCCGGACCGCACAAGCAGCCCGGGCGCCGACAGCACCGATACACGCGAAGAAGCAAAGCCAACCCGAAAGACTGCCCGGAACGTCCGGGCCCCGCCGACCCTGCCCACAAAGGCCAGGTCATCCACACAGCGGGCCGAATCCGTGGCCGCGCTGGACGATGCAAAGACTAGAGATCGCGCCGACCGGGTTCAGCTGCGGGTTTGGTGCGGGTTTGTACGAGGTTTGTAGAAACCGTGAACACGCCGACTGTCGGCTACTCGCGCGCGGCGGAGTCCTCCCGGATGAACAGCGCCCCGTCCGTGTCATCGCACTCGGTATCAGCCTGGCAATTCAGGCGCTTGACCAGCAACAAGCGCGTCGGCTCAAGCTCAACCACCAGGCTCAACATGCAGTCGGTATCGGCGGCGTGCCAATACTCGCGACCCGCGAACGCTTCGCCGTCCGGTCCATCCTCGATTTCCGGGTCAGCGAAGGGCGGGGCGATCGCGCTTGCGACGCCATTGCCGTCGCAGTTGCTTCGGTCCCTGTCCATCGGTAACAGCCAGCGGAAAACCAAGCGCTCTTCGCTGACCTCGGAGATTTCAATGCGGCCGGCGCCATCAATTTCTGCGAACACGAACGATGGCGCGGCAGTCTGCAAAGGTTCCGCCAGCGCACAGCCCCCGAGGCTCGCGCCGATGACCATGCAAACGGAGGCAAGGATTCGTCTCATCAACGCGTGCTCGCGAAGCCGCCGCCCGCAGTCGCAGTGAGCTGAGGCAGCTGATACTCAGGGACGAAGTCCTTCGGATAGACGTAGGCAGCAATCGAACTCCGCCGATAGCTCCGAAGACACACAGAATCAGCCTGGTTCCCGCCCAGTAGCACCAGTGAGTCTGTCGCGGTTCGCCCGGCAACAAAGGCGACATGACCCCGACCGCGCCCATAGTCCATCACCGCGATGCTCCCGTAGCTTGGACTCGCAAGCGTCTTCCCCCAGTTTCTCCATGACAGGGCTGCTGCGCTCTTGGTGCCCTTGAGCCCTGCTGCTTCGATCACCCAGTTGAGGAAGCTGGAGCACCAAGGCACCTCATCTGTGGTGAAACGCCCCGTGGTTGCGTGGTATTCGATGATCCGCGGTTCATGGGTCGAACCCGCAATCTCACGGACCCCAAGCTCGGCTTCGGCAATCCGCATCCACGGCTGCCGCGTCCGCAGCCAAGAATCGAAGTTGAACGACGAGTGCATCACGCAGCTGTCGCCCCAACGGCCGAAGCCTCGGCCACCCGAGCCTCGGCTGTCGGGGCCAAGACAGCCGCCGTGCGGCGAAATACCGCGCTCCGGCCCCTGCCCCTCGGGCCACAGGCCCGCGATCTCCCGCATCTGGTACTCGCGCATTGCTCGTCGTCCGTCATGCCGTGAGGGCAGAGCGTAGCCCGACCGAAGCGTTCAGCGGAAGAACTGGACGAAGACGCGCCTGTCAGCAGCACTCCAGCGTAGGTTGGGCCAAGCGCAGCGCGGCCCAACATCGCGCGCGCAACGCTCGCCTCGGGATTCGATGCTGCGTCGTTGGGCCGCGCTGCGCTTGGCCCAACCTACGTGGATCACCTGACGCGAAGCGCGGCTAGCGCTCCGGGTGCAGCAGCTGCCGGAAATCCCAGGCACCTACCGACACGAGACGATCATCCTTGGGCTGCAGTCGCTCGAAGGGCGAGCGATTGTCGGGACGGCCCACGAATACGCAGCGGCCGTACTTGGCGTGCGCCGGGCCGCTGGCCTTCGCCACATCTGTCAGATCGCCCCGGCCGCGCGGGCCCTTGACTTCGACCAGCGCGATATCGCCCTCGGTGCCGCGACCGCGATAGGCGACCACGAAGTCGGGGTGGAAGGGGCTGCCGTCGTTCCACTGGTACAGAGCGACGCTCTCGGGCCGACGCGACGGGTTGCGGTGCCACCACAGCACCTCGGGGCAGACATCCAGCTGCTCGGCAAAGACGCGCTCGTCCTCCGAGTCCCAGCTGTTGCTGCTGGGGAACACGCCATAGATGTTGCGCTTCGCCGGCTTCAGCGGCTCGGCGCTGAAGATGCCCGGCAGCAGCTGCACCTCGTGCAGATCGATGCGCTGCATTCGGGCCAGCCGATTGGCGTTTTTCAACAGCGAGGGATTGCGCACCAGCACCACATCCAGCGCGTGCTCCAGCGCTTCCTCTGAGCTCGGCACTGCGAAGCCCGCTGCCGGCAGTTTGTCCTTGAAGCGCTCCAGCAGCGCGTTCAAGAGCGCCCGAGGGTCAAGGTCGAACAGACCCATCTGGCGGTAGACCTTGGCAGCCATCTGCGCCGGATCGAGCTCAGCGAGGATGTAGGCGTTGTTGTCCCCTTCCACGCGGTTGAAGACATCGCCCTCCATGCGCAGCAACTGCGCAAGCCCGCGATCCTTGGAGCCCAACACCTGCGGCGAGAAATCCACATGGTCGGCAATGCGCCGCTCAAGATCGCCATCGATCGGCGGCAGATACTCGCTCCAAAGGCTGCGCGGCATGCCTTCGCGCAGCGATGCGCTGCCGGCGCTGCGTCGGCTGTCGCTCTTCAGCACCGAAGACAGCACGAAGCGTGCGCTGGGATTCGCCGGCGCGGGGCCACTGGTGGCTGATTCGGTCGCGCCGAACAGGTCCAGAGTCGGCCCCTGAATCAGCGCCTGCGCCAACTGCTCGAAGCTCGCGCTGATGGCTGTTGCGTCTTCGGTTGAAGCCCCCGGCAACGGCACGCGCTGCACGCTACGGCTGTCCAGCAGCAGGCTGGCGGATTCACCCGTGCGCAGCAGCTGCACGGTGTGGTTGCTGCCGACCACGGTGATGACCGTCTGGCTGCCCAGTTCGGGCACCTGCGTGGAAAGCTTGTCGATGGCCTGGCCGGCCTCCAGCAGACCTTCCTGCGATTCCGCATTGGCGAGGAAGACGAAGCCATACTCCAGCTCCGCCGGCAGGGCCTCGCGTCGACGCAGCAGCGGATGCACGCGCATCAGCCGGCCGATCACCTGGATGCCGAAGTCCTTGTCGCGCGCACCGCGCAGCGCTGCGAGCGTGAAGGCTCGCGGCGCGTCGAAGCCCAGCGCCACCGCCATCTTGAAGATCAGAACCTCGACGCTGGGGTCCACCGCCAGCGCCAGCAGGTCGGCGTCAGGCTCTTTCGCGGTGTGGATGCGCACCGCTTCCTCGGCAAAGCCCAGCTCTTCGACCAGCTGGCGCTTGGCCTCGCGCATGGCGCGCTCGCCGTCGGGCACCTGCACCAGCATCAGCGGCGTCAGCGTGATCTGCGCCTGCGCCAGCTCACGCTGGAGGTGTCGATGCATCTCAGTGCACTCGCGCAGGGCCGTGCGCTCGAAGTCGACCAGGCCGGCGACGTCATCGTCCTTGGCCAGAAAACGCACCAGCTTGACGCCGCGCTTCAGCAGGCCGGCCTCGACGCCATCGGCGCGCGCCAGCGTCACCCACTCTTCCGGCCCGCCCACGCGGTAGCCGGTGTCCTGCTCGAACTTGGCGATATCAGCATCGCGCGGCGTGGCCGTCAGCATCAGCGTGTAGTCGGGCTGCAGCACTTCGGTGAAGAAACTGCGGGCCTCTTTGGCCTTGTGGAAACCGTGGTGCGCTTCGTCGATCACGCAGCCGATCTGCAGGCCCTGTTCGCGGGCCAGCAGCAGCAGGTCGTCGAGCGCGGCGCCCTCGTCGCTGCGGCTGCGCGCGCGGCGCGCCTGCTGGTTGGCGGCGGCCACGCTCTGCCAGGTGGTGACGAAGACACCGCCGTTGCGCACCGTGTCCAGCGCACGGTCAGCCTGCAGATCGAACTGGCGCAGGGCCGGCACCTGCGCGCGCAGCACGCCCGCGGCCTGCTCGACCAGGCCCGCGAAGGGCGCGAACCAGAACCACAGCACCGGGCGCTCGCCCCCCTACGTGTCAACCTGCAACCCAACAGTTCTCCTCGGCTTTTATCGATAACAAT
>VFQR01000482.1_pt1 | contig 54682 bp, 59 predicted proteins | sample 3512321 | NCBI WGS metagenome assembly VFQR01 (sample SAMN10412374, study PRJNA504923) | tailings metagenome | isolation source: Relicate 3 Philex TSF1 revegetated site | place: Philippines: Tuba, Benguet | collected 2017-08-29 | reverse complement strand
AGCCCAGGCCATGGCAAACCAGGCGCGCCAGCTGGCCGAACTGGTCGGGCATTTCCGGGTCGATGGCGAGGCAACAACGGATGCCGCCAACGATAGGGATCTGGAAGACGCCGCCGATTGATTGGATCGGGATAGAATCGGAGGAGCCCGGGTTTACCCCCGGGCTTTTTCATGTGTCATTCCCGCGGAAGCGGGAATCCCATTTTCGTTTTGCGGCATAAAAATGCGATCCCGGGTCTTCGCCCGGGATGACGCGTGTGAAAAACTTACCGCTCCCGCTTCTTCTGCGCCGCCTTATCCATCGCATCGGCCAGCGCCAGATTTTCGTCGCCGCCGAGACGGCGCAGATGCGCGATCACGCCATCGATATCCGGCAGCGGACGGTTCTGGCTCAGCTTGAACTTGCCTTCCAGCCGCGTCACCGGGATTTCGACGGCGACGATCCCGCGCGCCATGCCGGTGAAGAAACTGTCCGGCTCGTCGGCGAGCTGCCAGCCCTCGGGCCCCTCGTAGATCTTCGACAGCCGGTCGACGATACTGCGCAGTTCCTCAACGTCACGGCTGACCCGCGCGCGGCCGGTGGCATGCACCACCATATAATTCCAGGTCGGCACCGCCGGCTTCTTCGCGTACCAGTTCGGCGACACATAGCCATGCGGGCCCTGGAAAATGCATAGCACTTCCTGTCCGTCGAGCGACGCGATCTGGTCATTCGCGGCCGCCAGATGGCAGACCAGCGTGCCCTGCTCGCCACGCGCCCGATCGAGCAGGAAGGGGAGATGGCTGGCGATCATACCGGCACCCTGCTCCGCCGCGCCGCTGTGCGAGACCAGCAGGCCGAAGGCATGCGCCTCGATCAGATCGAACAGGGTGTCGCGGTCGGTTTGGGCGAAATGGGCGGGAATATACATGGCGGTCGCTCTGACGGGGGCTGATCCGCGCTGACATACGATCCGGCGCGCCTGGGTGCAATTGCGGAATTGCATCCTTCTTGTCACCCGGACCCCGTAGGCGCCGGCCCCGCCGGGCGCTACCGAGGGTTATGTCGCGGGAGGACCGGAAAAATATCTGTGCAACTTTGCCGGGACTTTCGATTCTATCTCCGGCGTTAACATGCTAGAGAGATTCAAAAGTACGATTTGAAATGCAGACCACAGAAGACGACCTGCCCGACGACCTGAAGACATTGCTTGCGCTCTGGCGCATGCATGCGGGCGGCGGCCGTTTTCCGACCCGCGAGTCCTTCGACGGTCGCACCCTGATGCCCTGGGCCGGCCGGCTGCACCTGATCGAGATGCTGGACGACGGCGACTTCTACTTTCACCGCTTCTCGCCGATCAGTGCGGCGCGGCTGGGCATCGACCATACCGGCCAGCGCCTGTCGGCCACCGTGCTGGACGAGCGCGCGATCAGCACCACCAGCGGCTATCGCCGCTGCCTGACCCTCGCCCGGCCGATCTGCGACCGCATCATGCCGCGGACCGACGACGGCAAGCACCACACGCCCTACGACCGCCTCATGCTGCCGCTGGGTAGCGGCGAGCGGCCGAATTTCCTGCTGGTCGGCCTGTGGTTCCATCCGGCGGAAATTCCGCCGGACAATCACAAGGCGCGGATATAGCCGAGGAAGCTGCGCACCTGGCTTCCGAGCTGGGCCGCCTCGGCATTGAGGCCGTCGACCGCAGCGCCAACCTCATCCGCCGCCTGGCCGGCAATGCCGGCGGCATCGCTGATCTCGCGCATGCTCGACGACACACTCTCGATCCCGGCCGCCGCATTCTGGATATTATTGCTGATATCGGCGGTGGCACTGGCCTGTTCCTGCACGGAGTCGGCGATCACACCGATCCGGGTATCGAGCGTGGACGCCTGATCGCGGATCACCCCAATCGCGGCGACAGTACGGTCCGAGGCGCGCTGGATGGCCCCGATCTGGTCAGCGATACTTTTGGCGGCCTCGGCGGTCTTCTGCGCCAGATTACGGACCTCGGTGGCGACCACGGCAAAGCCTTTGCCGGCCTCACCGGCCCTGGCAGCTTCGACGCTGGCATTCAGCGCCAGCAGGTTGGTCTGGAACGCCACCGCCTTGATGAACTCCACCACTTCGTCGATTTTGCGGTTGGCCATGGCCAGCTCTTGCACCGCCTCGCCGGCGCGGGCCACTTCCTGCGTCACCGACGCGCTCGCGCCGCGGGAATCTCGCACCTGACGGTCGATCTCGATCACCGAAGCGCTTAGCTCTTCGGCCGCGGAGGCCACCGCCTGGGCATTTGAAGCGGCCTGCTCGGCCGATTGCGATACGGTGGCGGCCTGTTCATGAACGGCGCGGATCTCGCCGGCCATCGTGGCGGCATTCGCCTGCAGCGCCGCTGTGGCCTGCTCTACCCCACCCACCACCGACGTGACGTCGCGCTCGAACTGATCGGCCAGCGCGCCGCGTTCCTCGCGCGCCTTTCGCTCCATCGCGGCGCGTTGCTCGGTGACCTGAAGCTCCAGTGCGGCAGCCGCTTCGGCCTTGCTCTGCATGGCCGCGCGGGCCGTGTTGATCACCTCGGCACCGCGGCGGAAATCGCCCAGCATGCCGCGCAGCAGGAAGCTGCGATAATACTTGCCCTCGGCGGCATGCGTGAGCGACGCGCCAGCCTCGCGGATGAAGGCGTCAGTGCGATCGAGCAGGCGGTTCAGGGACTGCAGGATCGGCGCCTGATCGCCGTAGCGTTCGGTATCCGAAATACGGACGGTGAAATCGCCGGCCGCCGCGCGATCGCAGACCTTGGCCAGGGTATCGAGTGCCTGCTGACGCTGGTTCGGTGCAAACAGGTTCATGCCATTCTATCCATCGGTAAATGAGCGGAGCGGAGCGTTCTCACGATCCCAGCGAGAAAACAAACTCGTCGTAACTCTGGCCACGGTCTGCCAGCATCTTCTGCAGCATTGCAGTACCCGCGGCCTGACCCTGCTTGCGGTCGGCATGACGCTGCTCTTCCTGCAGCAGCTGCCGGTAGATCGACTCAATCTGCCTGAGCGGCCCGGCATCCGGCTTACGGCGATTCGAATGATAGCCGTCGATATGTCCTGCCTTGTCGTAGCTGGGCGTGACATGGGCAAATACCCAGTAGTAATCGCCGTTTTTTGCCATGTTCTTCACATAGGCGAAAATCTCGTGGCCGCTGGAGATCCTGTCCCACAGCAGCTGGAACACGCAGCGCGGCATGTCGGGATGCCGCAGGATGCTGTGCGGCTGACCGACTAGTTCATGTTCCTTGAAACTACCCACGCGGCAGAACACGTCGTTGGCATACAGGATACGTCCCTTGGTGTCGGTTTTGGAGACGATGATCTCGTCTTCGCCAAAAGTGCGTTCGGTGCTGGTGGGGGTGGGACGCTGCATGGGATTCTCAGGTTGCTGACGCGAAGGAGGCCGAAAGAACAAGCCCTGACGTCTCCAAGACTCTCACATCCGACGGCAGGGCAGGCGAAAACGCAAAACAATTGTGAACGCGTGAAGTGAATTTACTGGAGGATACCACGTTCATAGAGGTAGGTCTTGAACGGTAGATCTGCATGGAGCACATCTTCGATCAGACCATCGAGAAAGACCAACACGGTCTCAAGATCGACTCTGTTGCTTGCGGCACTTCCTGACAGAATGCGGTCGACGACGGCGAGGATTTTCTGGTGTTGCAGGCGATGCTGCTGCAACAAGGGAAAATCAAGTCCTTCCATCAGAGCTTCTTCGCTGAGAAAATGCTCGAGCATTTTTTCGCGCAGCGCGACGAGCAGCTGAGGGTCGAGCGGCGTTTCGTCTGCAGAGGCTGCAAGCAGGCATGCATTGATACGGTCGGCTATGTCGACATGCTCGGTGTCTATGGTGCCGAAACCGAATTTGGTGACAGGCGGCAATTCGAAAATGGGCATCGGGGGGGGCTACCAGCGCTTCTGAAGTCTCAAACTGGTATCGACTCGAGCCTAGAACATTGATCTCCGTCAAATTGAATATAGTTTTGTGTTATTCTCCTGAAAATGTACGGCAGACCGATCCCGCCCAGCGATCATCCCGGGCGGTGCATGGCAGAAGCTGCAGCGGCCGGCCGGCCACGAAAATGAATTGAGGAGTTGTACAGGGTCCGGGCGGATGGTGCCGGCGGAGGGACTCGAACCCCCGACCTCGACTTTACGAAAGTCTTGCTCTACCAGCTGAGCTACGCCGGCACGGCGCCCGTTGAAGCTGGTCTGACCGGTTGACCCGGCCGGACCGCGCGCGGAAAATACGGCCCGGCCGGCGGCTTGGCAAGCCGCAAGATCGGCCAAAATGCCGCTGCGGGCCAAGGAGTTGCCGCCTGCCGCCGGGTGGCGAAGCTGGGGTTCGGGACAGGATTTCGGGGGGTAAAGTCGCATCATGGCCGCCGCTTACACGCTCTATGGCAGTTTCCTGTCCGCCCCGACCTACAAGGTCGGGCTGATGTTCGCCCTCTGCGGCCTGGCCTTCGACTACCGCCATATCGACCTGGCCAAGGGCCAGCATAAGAGCCCCGACTTCCTGAAGATCAACCGCTACGGCCAGGTGCCGGCCATCGTGCATGACGGCTTCAACATGTGCCAGGCCAACACGATCCTGGAATATATCGCCGAGCAGACCGGTAAATTCGCCCCCGCCGATGCGCGCGAGCGGCAGCGCATCCGCGAATGGCTGGTCTGGGAAAGCGACCGGCTGGAACCCGGCATCAACCGCTCGCGGTTTTTCGAGCGTTTCGCCAAGCCCGATCAGGCGGTGGTCGACTATCACCGCAAATGGGCCGAAATGGGTCTGGAAGTGCTGAACGACCTGCTGGCCGACAAGACCTTCCTGGTCGGTACCGCGCCGACCATCGCCGATATCGCCGTCTTCGGCGTGGTGGCGCATATGGCGGAAGCGAAATTCGACGTCACGTCCTGGCCGCATGTGAAAGCCTGGTGGGATCGCTTCGCCGCCCTGCCCGGCTTCAAGCTGCCCTACGACCTGCTGCCCAGAGCAGATCGGAACTGGGCCGACAAAGACGCCTGATCAGACCTTACGTTCCAGCAGCAGCGGACGCGCCGGCGCCGCCAGCGGCAGGGCTTCGCCGAGCCTTGTGGGATCGAGCGTGTCGAAACTGCCGCAGGCCGTGCAGAGCAGCGACCAGTCAGCTGCGCCCGCGCCGCAATGGCCGCATTGCCACAGCGCATGATGGGCGGCCAGCGCCTGCCAGTGATCGGCTGCCGCCGCATCGCCCTCGCTGTCTTCCGCCAGTTTTGCCAGCAGCCGCGCCGCCCAAGCACCGCCCGAGGGACCAGCCTTGTTGAGCGCGGCCCGTGCAGCGCTGAAATCGCGAACCTGCAGCGCGGCAGCAGCAAATAGCAGCTGGCTCGCCACCTCCGGCTTGCGCTCGGCCACAAACTCTTCCGCCTTCGACATCAGCTTGTCAGCCGGCGTCTCCCGCTGCAGCATCAGCCAGGCCTCGGCCAGTGCTTCCGATGGCGCGCGGGCAAAGGCGCGTTTGAGATGGAAGCCGGCGGCTTCCCGCGCGTTGTGATGATCCGCTGCGCGTGCCATCAGCACCGGCGGCACCGGATGCTCGGGCAACACTTTCGCGGCGCGTTCGGCCCACTGTTTCGCCATGCGCCGGTCGTTGCGCGCCAACGCTGCCTGCGCGTCGGCCAGATCGAGCCGCGCCGACAGCGCGGTGGCGGCCTCGCGCGTGACAGCTTTCTTTTTCCGCGCCAGCTCCAGCCGCTGGCGTGCGGCTTCCCAGTCGCCGGCCTCGACCAGCAGCTGCAGTTCGGCCTCGGCGGCGAATGGCGAGGCGGGCCGCAGACGCGAGGCGCGCTGCGCCTGCTCCAGTGCCGTGACGCGATCATTGCCGCGGCGGGCATCGGCCAGAAGTCCGCGCGTGCCGAGAAAGGCCGTGCCGGGATCGCGGCTGAGCGCCAGATAGGCTTCATGCGCCAGCGCCGCATCGCCCTTCAGCTGCGCGGCATGCGCCACCAGCAGGCGCGACAGCGCCGGATCGTCGAGCTGCTTGCGCGCCTTGTCGGCCAGCGCCAGGGCGCGATCCGCCTCTCCTGCCGCCACCGCCACCATGCCGGCGGCGAAATTGGCATAGCCCTTCTGCTGGCGTTTCAGCCGGCGGCGTTGCGGCAAAGCCGCCGTCCAGGCCAGCGCCCAGGTCAGGATGAAAGCGGCCAGGCCGAGCAGCAGCAGGGCGAGTGCCAGCAGCGGCGCCGGCGCGCCAATCTCATAGCCGAACCAGACGACCTCGACACGGCCCGGCTGGTCGGCGATCCAGGCCGCCGCCCCGGCCAGCGCCATCAGCGCGATCAGAACCAGCGCGCTGCGGAACAGACGCCACATGTCACTGCACCGTCAGATGCGCGCGCAACGCCGCGCCATAGGCATCCAGGGCCGCATCGAGCTTCAGTCGCGCCAGCACCTGCTCGCGCCAGTCGTGCAGCGGCGCAATGAGAGTCAGCCCGTCGAGTTCGGCGGCGGCGGATTTGAGATCGCCCTGTGCCAGTGCCGCGGCGGCCAGATCGAGCCGACCCTCCAGCGTGGCCACATCGGGCGCACCGGTGCGGCGGATGCTGACCAGACCGCTCAGCTTGTCGACCGCGCGCTGCCACCAGGCCCTGTCCGCCTCCGGCACGGCATCGGCGGCGGGCGCAGCACGCTGCCGTTCGGCCAGTGCACCGAACCGCGCGGCCAGCGCGGCAGACGACGGCACCGGCTGTTCGGCGAAGGGCTGCAGGGCGGCAAAGGCGGCTTTCAGGTTGCCACCCTGCGCTTCGGCGTAACTGCCGAGCACCGTGGCCTCGCGGGGAAAAGCTTCGCCGCGACGCGCATGTTCGCGCAGCTCGCTCCAGGCGATCAGCTGTACGAAGGGTTCGCGCAAGGACGCGAGACGCGCTTCGCTCAGGGCCGTCATGCGCCCTTGCAGTTCGGCGACCTGACCTTGCAAAGCCGTGCGCTGCGTCGTGGCGGTGTCGAGGGCTGCGCGCAACGCCGCCACCTGCTGCTCGAGCTCGGTCAGCTTGTGCGGATCGGCCGCATTCGACGCCGGCAGCTGCTGCAGGCGTTCCAGGCTGGCGGTCAGGCCGGCGAAACGGCTTTCGAGCTGGTCGAGCCGCGCATCGCGGGTCGACATCGGCACCACGGACGGTGCCCCGGGGGACGGAGCGGCGGGCGCAATAGCCGGGGCAGGTTCGGTCGCGGGCGGCGCGGACGCGACAGGCGCCGTGCGACCGAGCAGTTCGTCGAGGCGGCCGCTGGCCGCAAAATGATAGCCGACGGCAATCGCCACCGAGAGAGCCACAGCCGCGAGCAGATAGAGCACGATCCGCAGGCTGCGGCCCGAGCCGGCGCCGCTTTTGCCCAGCGGCTCGACTTCGGCGTCGATGATCTTTTCCTGCGGCTTCTCGCTCATCGTCACTCCACTACTGCAACAGGGCGACCAGATCGGCCTCGCCCGGACTCTGCGCCACTTTCACCGCCGCCCAGGGCAGCGCGGCGGCTTCGCGTGCGACATTGTCGCTGAGGCAATAGGCGGTGGCGACCGTCGCACCGCCGGCAATGCCGGCTGCCTCGACCAAACTAACAAATGTGGCCGCCGTGCGGGGAGAGAAAAACAGCACGCCATCATAGCCTTTCGCCGCGAAACGGTCCGCCACCGCAGGCGGCAGGCGGATCGCCGTGTCGGCATCGTAGAGTACCGTGCGGCGCACCTCATATCCGTCCCGCTGCAGCATGGCCTGCAGATCGCCGGCCCGCGCCGAGCCGGCCGCATGCAGTAACGCGCCAGCGTCGCGGGAGTGCCGCGCACGCACCAATTGCGCCAGCAGATCGACATCGCCGCCGGCCGCCTCGACCCGCGTGAAACCGGCCGCCTGTGCCGCCAGCGCACTGGCCGGGCCGACCGCATAGACCGTGAAATCCCGGCGTGGATCGGCATCGGCGAAGGCACGCACGCCATTGGCCGAGGTGAAGAGCAGGGCCGTGACGCCGTCGAGTGCGGCGCGCAACTCGTCGCCCGTATCGTGCTTCTGCCGGATCGCCAGCATCGGCGCGGTCTCCACCGCATGGCCCAGTGCCTGAAGCCTGTCGCGCAGGCTGCGCGACTCTGCCTCGGGCCGTGTCAGCAGTAGCCGCATCTCAGATGCTGAAGTAATCCGGGCCGATGCGACTTTTCAGTTCCGCGCCGGCATCCTCGCCCAGTTTCACGCCGTCGCGCGCATTGCCGCGGCGCTCGATCTCGATCAGATCGGTGCCATCGGGTCGTGCGATGGCACCGCGCAGACGCAGCCCGACACCATCGAGTTCGGCCAGCGCCGCGATCGGCGTGCGGCAGGAACCATCCAGTACGGCGAGCAGCGCGCGTTCGGCCTCGACGCGCATCCGCGTGGCGGTATCGTCCAGCGGCTTCAGATAATCCATCACCCGCGCGTCGTTCTCGCGGCATTCGATACCGATGCAGCCCTGCGCCACGGCCGGCAGCATTTCATCGGTCTGCAGCACGCGCATGCCCTCGGGCGCGATTTTCAGCCGGTTGAGTCCGGCCATGGCGAGAAAGGTCGCGGCGACCTCACCGGCTTCCAGTTTGCGCAGGCGGGTCTGCACATTGCCACGGAAGGTGACGACCTTGAGATCCGGCCGGCGCGCCAGCAGAAATGCTTTCCGCCGCAGCGAGGCCGTGCCCACCGTGGCGGCCTGCGGAATCTCGGCCAGACTCATCGGCGCCGTCGCCAGCAGCACGTCGCGCACATCCTCGCGCGGCAGATAGGCCCCCATCATGAGCCCGGCCGGAAGCTGCGTCGGCATGTCCTTCATCGAATGCACGGCCAGGTCGATCTCGCCGCCCAGCAGCGCGTCTTCGATCTCCTTGGTGAACAGCCCCTTGCCGCCGGCATCGGCCAGGGCGCGGTCCAGGATCTGGTCGCCGATGGTCTTGATCACCCGGATGGCGATCTGATCCTCGCGCAGCCCGGCATGCGCCTTCAGCAGGCGGTCGCGGGTCTCGTGCGCCTGGGCCAGCGCCAGCGGCGAGCCGCGCGTCCCGATCGTCAGGACGGGCTTTTCCGGCTTCACTTGCTGGCTTGGCGTCATAATGTTAAGGCCTACTCACATTGAGATCTGACGGAGCGGACGATCTGCGATGCGCGTGCTCGGCATCGAAACCAGTTGCGACGAAACCGCCTGCGCCGTGGTCACGGATGCAGCCGAGCCGTCGCGCCGCATCCTAAGTCATAGCCTGTTCTCGCAACTGAGGGAACACGCACCCTATGGCGGCGTGGTGCCTGAAATCGCCTCGCGCGCCCATATCGAGCATCTGGACGGACTGGTGGCAGATGCCCTGGCCGAGGCCGGGCTGGACCTGACCGAACTGGATGCCATAGCCGCCACCGCTGGGCCCGGCCTGATCGGCGGCGTCATGGTCGGGCTGATGACCGCCAAGGCGCTGGCTTATGCGTCGAAGAAGCCCCTCATCGCCGTCAACCATCTGGAGGGCCATGCGCTCTCGGTGCGCATCGGCGAAGATGTGCCCTTCCCCTATCTGCTGCTGCTGGTTTCGGGCGGGCATTGCCAGTTCCTGATCGTGGAAGGCGTCGGCCGCTACCAGCGGCTTGGCACCACCATCGACGACGCCGCCGGCGAGGCCTTCGACAAGACGGCAAAACTGCTCGGCTTGGGTTATCCCGGCGGCCCGGCGATTGAGCGGATGGCAAAACAGGGCGATGCGACACGCTTCAGCCTGCCGCTGCCGCTGAAGGGCAAGCCGGGCTGCGATTTCAGCTTCTCCGGCCTCAAGACCGCCGTGCGGCTGGCGCTCGAAAGCTGTGGCGTCACTCCGTCCGAGCGGGACAAGGCCGATCTCGCTGCCAGTTTCCAGCGCACCGTGATGGCGGTGATCCTGGATCGCGCGAAGAATGCCATCGCGCTGTTCGATGCGGCACACGATGCCGGCGGCAGACATTTCGTCGTGGCCGGCGGTGTCGCCGCGAACACGGCCCTGCGTGACGGCCTCGTCAATCTGGCTGCCGAACACGGCATGCGCTTCACGGCGCCGCCAATGAAACTCTGCACGGATAATGGCGCGATGATCGCCTGGGCCGGGCTGGAGCGCTTTCGCCTCGGACTGATCGACGACCTCGAAGCACCGGCCCGTGCGCGCTGGCCGCTCGACAGCCTTGCGGTGCCGAAGCCCTATGCCGGGGTCAAGGCATGACCAAGAAAGAGTTGAATCGTATTGGCCTGATTGGCGGCGGCGCCTGGGGCACGGCATTGGCGGCGCTGAGCGCCGAACAGGGCGACACGCTGATCTGGGCGCGTAATGCCGAGGTGGTCGACAGCATCAACAGCCGGCATACCAACCCGCTCTATCTGCCTGACGTGAAACTGCCAGCCAATCTCCGCGCCACCGGCGAGCTGGCCGATCTGAAGGACTGCGATGCGCTGGTGCTGGCCGTGCCGGCGCAGACCCTGCGCCCGTTTGCCGAGGCGATCCGCGCTGCGCTGCCGCTGGCCACGCCCATCGTGATCGCCGCGAAAGGCATCGAGATCAGCACCGGATTGCTGCCGAGCGACGTGCTGGGCGAATTGTTGCCCGGTCGGCCGCTGGCGATTCTGAGTGGTCCGAATTTCGCCACCGAAGTCGCACGCGGGCTCCCGTCTGCCAGCACGCTGGCCTGCGCCGATGAAACACTCGGCGCGGCGCTGGTGCAGCGGCTCGGCCGGCCGACCTTCCGGCCCTACTTGAGCGACGACGTGATCGGCGCGCAGATTGGCGGCGCGGTGAAGAATGTGCTGGCGATTGCCTGCGGCATCGTGATCGGCCGGAAACTCGGCGACAATGCACGCGCGGCGCTGATCACCCGCGGCCTGGCCGAGATGAGCCGGCTGGGACTGGCGCTCGGCGCGAAACGCGAAACCCTGATGGGCCTGTCGGGTCTGGGCGATCTGGTGCTGACCTGCTCTGGCACACAGTCGCGCAATCTCTCGCTCGGCATCGCGCTCGGCGAGGGTAAAACGCTGGAACAGATCATGGGCGCGCGCCGCACCGTGGCGGAAGGCGTGCATACCGCCCGCGCCATCGAGGCACTGGCTGGCAAACACGGCGTCGACATGCCGATCTGCGCGGCAGTGGATGCGGTGCTGCACAAGGATGCGAGTATAGATGAAACACTGGCAGCACTGCTCGCCAGACCCTTCAGGACCGAGGCATGACATGAACTACTGGCTGATGAAATCCGAACCTTCTGCCTGGTCCTGGGACCAGCAGGTGAAGAAGAAGGTCGAGAGCTGGAACGGCGTGCGCAATTACCAGGCCGCCAACAACATGAAGGCCATGGCGCTGGGCGACCGCGCCTTCTTCTATCATTCGGTCGATGAGAAGCAGATCGTCGGCATTGTCGAGATCTGCAAGCTGTATCACCCCGACCCGACCGACGAGACCGGCAAGTTCGGCATGGTCAGCGTGAAAGCTTTGATGCCGCTCAAGACTCCGGTGACGCTGGCGATGATCAAGGCCGAACCGAAGCTGCAGGGCATGGCGCTGCTGAAACAGTCGCGGCTGTCGGTGCAGCCTGTCGATGCCGGTGCGTGGAAGATCATTTGTAAAATGGGCGGCGTGAGCGCGTGAGCACTCCCTCAAACCGTCATGGACGGGCTTGTCCCGGCCATCCACGTCTTTGGCTGGTGCAAGAGAGTAAGACGTGGATGCCCGGCACAAGGCCGGGCATGACGGATTATTTTCTGGTAGCGATATGACCCGTCCCAACCAGCCCGCGCCCGGCACGCGTCTGCTGCGCTTCGACGAGCTCGGCGAGACCGACGCGAAGGGTTTCACCTTCGGTGAGGGCAGGGACCGTTTCGAATGTTTCGTGGTGCGCTGGATGGGCGGCGTGTTCGGCTATGTCAACGAATGCCCGCATGCGCGCACCTCGCTTGACTGGCAGCCCGACAAATTCTTCAACCTGCGCCGCGATGCGCTGCAATGCGGCACCCATGGCGCGCTGTTCAATATCCATGACGGGATGTGCTTCATCGGCCCGTGCAAGAACAAGGCACTGGAGCCGTTCGCCGTGACGCTCGACCCTGACGGCTGGGTGATCGCGGGCTGAAAAAAGTATACGGCCGGGATGCGCGAGGGACGCATCGCCGGCCGCAGATCGACGGCAGGCAGGGTGGGAGGTGTGCCGCCGACCTCTTGCGAATTTTCTCCGCTTCTATGCGGCGCGCGCGGCGGCGCGGATCTCGCGGCAGGCATCGGCCAGGTTCAGTAGCGCCCGGCCGAGAATGATGAGCGGTGTCTGGCGCGTCGTCTGGCGAGACATGGCTTTAGCCCCTTCAGCTGGAACACAGACACCTTACCGCACGATGCGCATAAATGCAAGTGAGAATTATTATCATATTTCCCATTGCCGTGTAGGGAGCTGAAAACCCAGATAGAGACCTAGACCGGGATGCCGTCGCGGCTTTCGGCCTGACGACGGGCGCCGGCCTGGCGCAGGCGCTGGGCCAGGCGGCGGATCTCCGCCTCCTGCACGCCGTCGCGCCGCATCAGCAGCTGGGTGATCGGATCGGCCAGCATGTCGCTGAGGGCCGGTTCGGCGGCAAGCCAGCAGACATCCGTGCCACCGATCAGATGAATCGCGGTGCTGCGCGTCTCCATGGGCCCCTCCTTCCGGTTTGCCGCGCCTGCAGCGGCGCGGGTTAACGATCCTGCAGTCGATCTATGGCGCTGAGCATACGCCGGCAAGCATGCTGTCCGTGTGACCAGAAAACGGTATTTTCGTGACGCGCAGCGTCGTCGTTGCCGAGGACCGATCACGCGCTTGTGGCCACAGGCAGGTGCGGCAAGTGTGGAAACTGCCGCCGCCGTCACAGATCGCACGAAATCCGATCCGGCAGGATGTGGCACCGCGCCAGGAAGGAACCCCGATGTCCGACTCCGTTGCCACCCGCTTTGCCAGCCGGCTCGGTCATGCCATCGCCGGCGAGGAGCAGCGCGGGCTGGTTTTCGCCTTCCGGGCGCGGCTGATCGCCGTTGCCGTGGTGATGGCCTATCTGCTGCTGGCGATCGATGGCCAGCGGCAGTTCTACTATATCGGTGTGGCCGCCGTGTTCCTGCTGCTCGGCTGGGTGCCGCATCTGCTGCGCCGGCACAGATATGCTGTGCCGATCCGCCTCGGTTTCGTCGTGCTGGATGCGATCCTGGTCACCGCCGTCGTGATCCTGCCGCCGCCGGGCGGGCTGGATTACGGTTTCCCGATCCAGATGCGCGTGCGCGGCCCGGAATTCCTCTATCTGGTGCTGCTGATCGTCGGCTCGGCTTTGTCCTATTCGCCGCTGCAGGTGATCTGGACCGGCATCTGGTCGATCCTGGCCTGGGCGACGGGCGTGATCCTGGTGGCGATGCGCAGCGACAGCCTCGACACCCCGCGCGGCATCGGCGAGTCGCCGCAGGCCCTGCTGGAGCTCATCACCGACCCATACTATGTCGGCTATTTCCAGCTGCTGAACCAGGTGGTGCTGACGGCGATCGCCACGGCGGTCCTGGCCGCCGCCGTGTGGCGTTCGCGCGCCCTGCTGTTTCGCCATACCCGCGCCGAGATCGCGCGCGCCGATCTGGCGCGCTACGTCGCGCCCGATGTGGCCGATGCGATCATGTCCGATCCCGCTACGGCTGAGAGTTTCGGCGCGCCGGCCAACCGCAATGTCGCGGTGCTGTTCGCCGATATCGTCGGCTTCACCGGCCTGTCCGAGCATATGGCGCCGGATCGCGTGGTGCGGCTGCTGAAAAGCCTGCATGAGCGCGGCAGTGCCGTGGTGTTCGCCCATGGCGGCTCGCTCGACAAATATCTCGGCGACGGTTTCCTCGCCACCTTCGGCGGCATCCGCAGCCAGCCCGATGCGGCGGCCCGTGCCGTACGCTGTGCGCTGGCGCTGCAGGACGAGGTCGCGCGCTGGAATGCCAAGCGCCAGGCGCGCGGCCATGTGCCGCTGCGGCTGTCGGTCGGCGTGCATTACGGCCCGGTGGTGGCGGCCAATGTCGGCAGCGCGCAGCGGCTGGAATTCACCGTGGTGGGCGACACGGTCAACATCGCCAGCCGGCTGGAGACGCTGACCCGCGCGCTCGACTGCCGCATCGCGGTGTCGGATGCAGCGCTGACGGAATCACGGCTGCATGACGCCGGATTGCCGCCGTTCGACTCGGCCGGCGACCGCCGGCTGGACGGCCGCGAACAGACGCTGTCGGTGCATGTCTGGCCGTGCCGGACTTAACCGGCATCGTGGAAGATGACGCCGAGCGTGTGGCGACGGCCGCTATGCAGCGTGGAAACGCCATGACGCATCGCCACGCGATAGCTGCCGCGCGTGCCTTTCACCGGCCTGTGATTCACCGCGAAGATCACCGCTTCGCCCTGCATTAAGCGCACCACCTCGGCGCGGCTCTGGCTGCGCGGCTTGTTCTCGACCAGCACGAAATCGCCGCCGGTGAAGTCTGACGGGTCGCTGAGCAGCACCGTCAGCTGCAGCGGAAACACCAGCTCGCCGTAGAGGTCCTGGTGCAGGCGGTTGTAGTCGCCCGGACCGTATCTGAGCAGCAGCGGCGTCGGCCGCGACTGGCCGGCGGCATGACACTGCGTAATATAGTCGGCATGCGCGGCCGGAAACCTGTCGGTCTGCTGCCAGCGATTGGCCAGCGGCACGAGGCGCGGGTAAATTCTGTCGCGCAAGGTCTGCACGACATCGGGCAGCGGATATCTGAAATACCTGTATTCGCCCTGGCCGAAACCGTGCCGCGCCATCACCACGCGATTGCGCCACGGCGCGGGATCGTCGTAGAGCGCGGTGAGTGCCATACACTCTTCTGCAGAGAGAAGCGGCCCGGTGGTGGCGAAACCCTGGCTGTCCAGACGCTCTGTGAGACTGGACCAGTCGAGTGACTCTATGCGGGATGCGAGCGATGTCATGCCGCTGGTATAGCGCGTCGCCGCCGCACCGGCTTCCCGTTTATTGCGACGACAGCAGCGCGGCGAAGGCGGCCGTGTCGGTATAGACGCGGTATTCGGCGATCAGGCCGTCGCGGAAGCGGAAGGCATTGGTGCTGCCAACGCGGATTTCGCGCCCTGAAACCCGCGCGCGCCACCGGCCGCGGCCCATCGATACGATCCACTCGCCTTCGGCCACGGTGGCCTCCGGCACCATCTCGACCAGTTCCAGCGCTGCGCGCACCTGCACGAGAAATGCGCGGTAGCCGGCGAAGCCATGATGCACGCCGCTCCAGGGCAACGCATCCGCCGGGCCGAAATACTCGACGCGGATATCGGGCGCCAGCAGCCGTTCCAGCGCGGCGAAATCGCCGTCCCGCAACGCCGCATAATAGGCCGCGAGAGTCGCCGCCTGAGTCATGGCAGCCGGCTCATGCGGCGATGAACGCCCTGTAGCTCTCGGCCAGTTCGGGCACCACGGCATCCATGATGGTCTTGCCATGCGCCGCCGTCGCCAGCGCCGGATTCGAGCCGATGCGGCCGTCGGGGAAACGGCCGCGATAATCGGCTGCATCCGTGAAGCCGCCCTGCGGTGCGACGCGCGGGCTCATCTCGGCCTGCTTGATCGCCTCCGGATAGGCGTGGAAGGTAACGCTGACTTCGGACGGCGTGGCATGGCTGCCTTCCTCGCCGGGGAACAGGCTGTTCGACAGGCGCCGGGCGCTCGGCGCTTCCCACCAGTTCTTGATCGTGCAGCGGATACTGGGAACGTTGTGCCCCGGCGGTGCCAGCGAGGCGTCCGCATAGATTTCGGAAAACGCCGCCGTGGTGGTGGCGATATTGCCGCCATGGCCGTTGAGGAAAAAGAAACGGTCGAAGCCGTGGCGGCTCAAAGACGCCACCCAGTCGCGGATCACCGCGATCATGGTGGAAGGCCGGAGCGTCATCGAGCCCGCAAAGGCGAGATGATGTTGCGCCATGCCGACGCTGAGCGTGGGCGCCACCATGGCATCGGCGACTTTTCCCACTTCGCGGGCAAAGACTTCGGCGCAGATCGCATCGGTGCCGACCAGACCGTTCGGGCCGTGCTGCTCGGTCGAGCCGATCGGAATGATGATACCGGTCGAGCGCTTGAGATAGGACTCGACTTCGGACCAGGTGGACAGATGCAACTGCATGACGGCTCCGCGTGAAAAACACTTCCGTCATAGGAAGGGCAGCACCGGCAAAAGTCTAGGCCCTCAGGCCGCCGCCTCATCCGTCTGCGGGATCGAGGCCACCGCTGCCGCCGCCTCGGCCTCGCATTGCGCGCGGCGGATCGCCTCTTCCTCGCGCCAGGCCTTCATGAGCGCGGCGCGGCGTTTGGGGTAGCGCTGCGCGATCGGCGTGAGCGTGACGATGCGGTCGGTGCGGAAATGCCGGAAGGCCTGGCGCAGCTCGCACCAGGCCACCACCATGCGCACGCTTTCGAAGAAGGCGAGCGCAAACGGCCAGACCACACGATTGCTGTCGCGCGCGGTCTCGTCGCGATAGGCGATCTGCATCTTGTGTTCGCTGCGGATCAGCTGGCGGATGGTGGCGAGTTCGGAATCGCCGGCGGCAATCGGCGGCGCGCCGGCGATGAACAGGCTTTCGCTGTCGAGCGCGTCGCGCAGATCCACCGGCAGCACCGCGCCGATCCGGGCGATGGCGTTGCGCGCCGCTGCGCCGAGTCGCGCATCGGCGCGTTCGGCCACCCAGCGCGAGCCGAGCAGCAGGGCTTCGAGTTCCTCTTCCGAGAACATCAGCGGCGGCAGCATGAAGCCCGGCCGCAGCACATAACCGACGCCCGGCTCGCCATCGATGCTGGCGCCCTGGGCCTGCAGGCTGGCGATGTCGCGATAGAGGGTGCGGAGCGAGATGCCGAGTTCGTTGGCGAGATTCTGGCCGCTGACCGGCTGGCGGTGGCGGCGCAGGCACTGGATCAGGGCCAGCAGGCGTTCGGCGCGGGACATTGTCTTAAACCCGTCTGGGGAGGCCCCGGTGTGGAGCAGATGAACCTCAGTCTGCCCCATCATACTGCCAGTTCCTGTCAGGATGGTTGGGATTCAGATCGGGCCGGCGCGGCTTCGTTTGGTTTCGCGCGTGTTCGTGGGTGTTCGTAGCGCTTCGTTTCGGTTCGTTGCGCTTCGTACGGCTTCGCTGGCGTTCGTTTCAGCTCATTTGCATTCGGCAGACTTCAGTCCTGAGTGCCAGATTTGGCAGTAATCAGAAGAATCTGCGCATTGTTCAGAAGAAATACTAGAACATATTATGAACGAAAACAAGGCCGATCCAGGCAGCGCCGAACTGCCTCAGAACTCCTGCCAGTCGTCATCGGCCGCCGCGACGGCCGGAGCCGGCTTGCGCATCGCGGCGGGAGCAGGCTTTGGCGCGGGCGCCGGTGCCGGGGCCCGGGCGGCGGCGGCCGGTTTGACCACCGCGATCACCGCCTTGGCCGGCGGTTTCGGCGCAGGCGTGTCTGCCGGCTTGTCTGTCGGCACGGCCCCGACCGGCGCTTCGCCAGCCACCGCCCCCGTGCGGAAGAAGCCGACCGCGTCGGCGAGTTCGATGGCCTGGCCGTTGAGCGCCTGGGCGGCGGCGGTGGTCTCTTCCACCAGCGCGGCATTGCGCTGGGTCATCTCGTCCATGCCGGCGACCGCTGTGTTGATCTGCTCCAGCCCGGTCGCCTGTTCGCGGCTGGCGGCGGCGATCTCGGCGACGATATCGCTCACCTTCTTGATCGCCACGACGATCTCAGCAAGCGAGGCGCCGGTGCGGCCGACCAGATCGGCGCCGGTTTTCACCTGCGCATTCGAAGCACTGATCAGCGCCTTGATATCTTTCGATGCATTGGCCGAGCGCTGCGCCAGTGCGCGCACCTCCTGCGCCACCACGGCGAAACCCTTGCCGGCTTCGCCGGCGCGCGCCGCTTCGACCGAGGCGTTGAGCGCCAGCAGATTGGTCTGGAAAGCGATCTCGTCGATCAGGCCGACGATATCGGAAATCTTCTGCGCGCTCTGTTCGATCTGCGTCACGGCCGACACGGCCTCGGCCACCACGCTGCCGCCCTTCTCCGCCGTGTCGCGCGCCGCCACCGCCAATTGATTGGCCGCCTGCGCGTTGTCGGCATTCTGCTTCACCGTGGTGGTGACTTCATGCATCGAAGCCGCGGTCTGTTCGATACTGGCGGCCTGGCTTTCCGTGCGGCTGGCGAGATCCTGGCTGCCGGCCGAGATTTCATCGGCAGCCGAGCGCACCTGGCCGGCCGCAGCGCCCAGCCGCGTGACGATCTGCGACAGGCGTTCGGCCATGCGGTTGGTGTCGTCTTTCAGCCGGCCGAAGGCGCCGTCGTAGTTGCCGGTGATGCGGCGATCGAGCCGGCCGTCGGCCATGGCATCGAGCACGCTGCCCAACTCGCCGATCATCGCCTCCACCGCACCGGCCAGCCGGTTGATGCCTTCGGCGATGGCGAGATATAGGCCTTCCTTACCCTGCACCGACAGACGCCGCGCGATATCGCCCGCCGCGACCGCACCGACCAAATCGGCGATCTCAGCGGCGGCAGCCCGTTCCTGCGCCTCACGCGCCTGGCGGCGTTTGTCGGACTCGAGGCGCTGGCGTTCGACCTCGGCTTCGGCATCGCGACGCGCGATCATGCCGTCCTTGAACACCTGCAGCGCCCGCGCCATCTCGCCGACCTCGTCGCTATACTCGGCACCGGTAACCGCAACCTCGAGATCGCCGCCGGCGAGGCCGCGCATCGTCGCGGTCATGCCCTGCACCGGGCGCACCACGGTACGGCGGATCATCGCCACCGCCAGCACGATCACCAGCACCAGCACACCGAGTCCGATGGCCGAGATCTGCAGCAACTGGGCAAAGGCATCGTCCTGCGCCTGGTTGCGCGCGGCCAGCGCACCGCGTTCCTGATCGCGCATTTCGTCCAGTACGATGCGGATCTCTTCCATCTGACCCTTGCTGAGCGGCGAGCGCAAAGTGCGCAGGGCCGGCTCGCGCTGCGTCTCGTTCTTCAGGCGCGGCACGACGGTGTCGATGAATTTGCGCTGCCATTCGAGGATGCGGCCGGCGATCTGGTCGAGCCGTTCGCGCTGCGCGGTGTCGCCGTCGGTGAGCCGCATCAGCCGCTCGAGCAGTACGGTGGTGGCATCGCGCGCGGTCTTCACGCTGTCGAGATGGGTCTCGTCATTCGACAGCGCGAAGCCGCGCACCGCGGTTTCCTGGTCCGACATGGCCTGGCCCAGTTCGGCCAGCGCATCCAGCATGACGAAACTCTGCGCCGTATCGCGCTGGGCCTGTTCGAGGAACTGCACATTGCGCCAGGCCAGGCCGGCGACGGCGATCAGGATGGCGAGGATCAGCACGAATGCGGCGGTGACGCGCAGGGAGATGGTCAGATGGCGCATGGAGGCTTTTCGGGTCCGGGAGAGAGAAAGACGGCGTGAGAAGAGGCGTGGCGGAAAACGGGACTGGCGGCGGGCCGGATGACGGGGCCCGTCGCAACCGCCGGGAGATCCGGCGCGATGACTGCGCAGCATGGCGATGGACACAGCAGTCTGGCGGGGACATGACCTCGTCCCCCTGCCGCAAACCCCCCTGCGGACAGCTCCGTAACCGGAGCAACACCCCGGATGTTGCCGGCGAAACCGCCGGATGGCAAGCTGGCTTAGCGCCGACCTCTATAAAATCATAAGTAGAACCAAGACCTTAGACGCGCGTTCCGCCAAGATTGCGCCGGACTCGCTACCGCCTGCCGGCCGTCGGTGCCGGACTGCCTGTCTCCTGGCCGTCCCTTGGCCGCCCCTTGGCCGTCGCCCGGCTGCCAATCGCCTTGACCGGCCGGCGGTTCTCCCTATGATGCGCCCGCCCTCTCCGGCTCCTCACCGGAGGGATCGGCATTCCTTGCATGGACCGGGTCGTCGTGGCTGCCGTCCGACCGTGCGCCGAATTCAGGACTACACAAGAATGAGCAAGCGTCAGGAATCCAAGTACAAGATTAACCGCCGCCTCGGTGAAAACCTCTGGGGCCGCGGCAAGAGCCCGATCAACAAGCGCGAATACGCGCCGGGCCAGCATGGCCAGAAGCGCAAGAAGCCGACCGACTACGGCATTCAGCTGATGGCGAAGCAGCGCCTGAAGGGCTACTACGGCAATATCACCGAGAAGCAGTTCCGCCGTGTTTATGCCGAAGCCAACCGCCGTCGCGGCGATACCTCGGAAAACCTGATCGGCCTGCTGGAGCGCCGCCTCGACGCCGTCGTCTACCGCATGAAGCTGGTGCCGACCGTGTTTGCCGCGCGCCAGTTCGTCAATCACGGCCATGTGCTGGTCAACGGCAAGCGCGTCACCATCGCCAGCTACCAGGTGAAGGTGGGCGACGTGATCGAAGTGCGCGGCCCCGCCAAGGACTTCCCGATCGTGCTCGAAGCCGTGAAGTCGAGCGAGCGCGACGTGCCGGATTACATCGAGTTCGAAGAGAACAAGCTGCGCGGCACCTTCAAGCGCGTGCCGCTGCTCGCCGATGTGCCCTATCCGGTGAAGATGGAACCGAACATGGTCGTCGAGTATTACTCGCGCTAATCGTTCGGATCTCTTCCGAGACATCAAAGGCCGCTCTCACGAGCGGCCTTTTTTGTTGCCACCACGTGCAGAGAGGCGTTTACTTTCACCACCTATGGGGGAAGGTGCGCCCGGCAAATGAGGATCACGTTGCGCCGTCTGCTGCTGCCGGCTCTGGCGGTGGCCGCCATCCTGCTGCTGGGCGGGCTGGCGGCGCTGCTGCTGCAGCAGCGCCAGCAGGCGCGGCTGACCGCTGCGGCCGAGGCACAGCTCGGCGAGCTGACCGCCGAAATCGGCGAGGCTTTCGACGGGCTGTTCATGCCGGCCGCGGCGATCACCGATGCGGTGATCGAGGCGCGGCTGGACAGCCTGGCCTTCGCCGATGTGGAGCGGCTGTTCTTCGCGCTGGCCGGGCATCCGGTACGGCACCTGCCGCAGATCAACGGCATCTATCTCGGCTTTCCCGATGGCAGCTTCCTGCATAGCCAGGAATATGTGCCGGCCGGCGTGGCGGCGCAGGCCGGTGCCGCCCTCGATCCGGCACCGGGCACGCGGCGGCGACTGCTGCGCCTGCCCGATGGCAGCCTGCAGAACCGCTGGTTCCATGCCACGCGCGACGACGGCGACTGGCGCAGCCTCGATCTGCCGCCGGACGGTTACGATCCGCGCCAACGGCCGTGGTATCGCGATGCGGTGGCCGACAGGGCCGCGATCTGGACCGCACCCTATGTCTTCGCCTCGACCGGCAAGCTGGGGGTCACGCATGCGCGGGCACTGCGCCGCCGCGACGGCCGGCTGTGGGGCGTACTCGGAATCGACATGAGCATCGAGGCGCTGTCGGACATCCTGCGCCAGCGCCAGACCGCGCTGGTGCAGGCCGCGCCGCAATATGCAGGCAGCATCGTCTTCGCCACCGATCCGGCCGGGGCGATGACGGGCCACCCGCAACTGGCCGCCGCCCTGCAGCAGACCGGCGGCGATGTGGCCGCGGCATTGCGGGCTTTCCTGCAGCCGGGACGCGTGGAACGCGCGCTGATCGATGCCGCGCCGGCGGCCGGCCGGGTGCAGCGCGTGGCATTCGGCGGCACCGACTACATTCTGGGCCGCGCCGAACTGCGCGGCACGACGGCGATGCCGCTGCATGTCCATCTGGCGCAGGATCTCGCCATCGTCACCGCCGCGGCGCGCCGCGACCTGCAGCGCAACCTGCTGCTGCTGCTGCTCGGCACGCTGGTCGCGGCGGCCGTCGTGGCCTATGCCGTAAAGCTGCGCGTGGAGATGACGGCGCGGCAGCAGGCCGAGCGCGAGCTGGTGGCGGCGCGCGACCTGGCCGAAGCCGCGACGCGGGCGAAGTCGAATTTCCTCGCCACCATGAGCCATGAGATCCGCACGCCGATGAACGGCGTGATGTCCATGGCCGAGATGCTGGAACTGACGCCGCTGAACGGCGAGCAGCATCGCATGGCGCGCGTGATCCGCGATTCCGCGCAGGCGCTGCTGACCGTGATCAACGACATTCTCGATTTCTCCAAGATCGAGGCCGGCAAGCTGGATCTCGAGCAGGTGGAATTCTCGCTGGCCGAGACGGTGGATGGCGTGGGCGAATTGCTGGCGCCGCGCGCCGACGAAAAGATGCTGGAGCTGGTGGTCGATCTCGATCCGTCGCTGCGCGAGCGGCGCATCGGCGATCCGACGCGGCTGCGCCAGGTGCTGCTGAACCTGGGCGGCAATGCGGTGAAATTCACCCATGACGGCGCGGTGACGCTCGCCGTGCTGCCCTGCGCCCATGAAGGGGACGACTGGCTGCGCTTCGAAATCCGCGATACCGGCATCGGCCTGACGCCGGAACAGACGCAGCGCCTGTTCCGTCCCTTCGAGCAGGCGGATTCTTCGACAGCGCGCAAATACGGCGGCACCGGACTCGGCCTGTCGATCTGTCACCGGCTCTGCGAGATGATGGGCGGACGGATCGGTGTCGACAGCAGCTACGGCCGGGGCTCGGTCTTCTGGTTCGAACTGCCGTTGCCTGTGGCAGCCGGACAGGAGACCGATACGCTTCCGCAAGACGCCCTGCGCATCCTGCTGGTCGGCCTGCCGCAGCAGCAGCAGGCGGTGGCGGAACGCCAGCTGCGTGCCCTGGGCGCCGATGTCGCGACGACGGCGAGCGTGGCCGCCGCGCAGTCCGAAGCGGCAGGCTGCGACCTGGCGCTGGTGGATGCGCGCAGTATCGGTGCGCTGCAGGCACCGCAGCAGCTCGGCACCGCACGCTTCGGCCTGCTGGCGCCGCGCGGCCTGGTCTCGACGCTGGATGCGGCGGCACGCAGCCGCTTCGATCTGGCGCTGACCTATCCGCTGAGCGGTGCCGCTTTGCGCCGCGCCGTCGGCATTGCCGCCGGCCGCATCGATCCCGCCAGCGTCGCCTCGGCTTTCCGCGAGGATATGGCGTTTGCGCCGCCCGAGATCGAAACCGCGCGCGCCGCGCAGGCGCTGGTGCTGGTGGCGGAAGACAATGCCACCAACCGCCTGGTGATCGAACAGATGCTGGGGCGCATGGGCTTTGCCTGTGAGATCGGCGAGCATGGCGCCGCGGCGCTGGCGCTGCGCGCGCGCGGCGGCCACGGCCTGCTGCTGACCGATTTCCATATGCCGGAGATGGACGGATTCGAACTGACCGCGCGCATCCGCGCCGAGGAACAGGCCGCCGGCGGGGCCGCGCGCCTGCCGATCATCGCCCTGACCGCCGATGCACTGACCGGCACCGAGCAGCAATGCTTGGAGGCCGGCATGGACGGCTATCTGAGCAAGCCAGTGAATTCGCGCGCGCTGGCCGCCATGCTGGAAAAATGGCTGCCGCAGGCCCTGCCGCTGCGTCGCCCCGCCGCAGCAACATCGGCTGCGCCGGCGGCGAAAGCTGCACAGGACTGGGACCGCGCCATTTTCGATCCGGCCCGGCTGCGCGAGAGTTTCGGCAGCTTCAACGCGATCGCGCGACGGCTGCTGCAGGATTTCGTCGCCGATGCCGACCAGCGCATCGCCGTCCTCGAGACGGGCGCACAGGCGGCGGCCGACCCGCAGGCGCTGCGGGCGCTGGCCCATGCCCTGAAGGGCGGTGCGCTGTCGGTCGGCGCGACACGGCTGGGCAATATTGCGGGCGACCTGCAGGATGCCTGCGATGCCGGCGATGCGGCGATGATCGAACTGATGGCTGGGCTGCTGGCCCCCACCCTGGATGAACTGCGCAACCTGCTGCCGGTCATCCTGCAACACGAGGATACCGCCGCATGATCGATGACAGCGCCCGCTACAAGGACCTGCGCATCCTGCTGATCGAGGACGAGTCCTATACGCGGCACATGATCGGCGGCCTGCTGCGCCAGATCGGCTTTCAGCATGTCAATGAGGCGAAGGAAGGCGGCGACGGTTTCAAGGAAACCATTCGCACGCGGCCGCAGGTGGTGCTGTGCGACGTGCATATGGAGCCGATGGACGGGCTCGGCTATCTCGGCATGCTGCGCGCCTTCAAGAACCAGGACATCGCCGCCACCCCGGTGATCTTCCTGACCGCCGACAAGCAACAGGAAACCGTGATCTCGGCCAAGCAGCTCAAGGTCGACGGCTATCTGGTCAAGCCGGTCTCGCTGCAGACGCTGAAGCAGCGGCTGGACGCGCTGCTGAAATTCCACAATCTGATCTGACGGGAGAGTGGCCCAGAATAGTTCCCCGGCACGGTGCAGCTCATGCTATGACTGCAGCGTGACGGTCTACCGCTCCATGAAGCTGCAGTTTTCGCCCGGCCTCGACGGCCTGCGGGGCGAGCTGGCCGGGCTTCTGGCACTGTGGCGCGCCGCCATCCCCGCCGATGGCGGCCTGCCGCCGCGCGCCGACTTCGATCCCTTCCGCCTGAAGCCCTGGCTGCCGCATATCTTCGTGGTCGAATACCATGCCGACAGCGGGCGCTATCGCTTCCGCCTGATCGGCACCGGCATCGTCGCCACCTATGGCCGCGATTCCACCGGAAAGTATTTCGACGAACTGTACGGACCTGAGGAAGCCACCGCCTTTCGCGACGGCTATGACCTGGTGCGGCGAAGCAATGCGCCGGCGCGCTTTTTCGGCACCCTGTTCTTCGTCGGCCGCGACCATATGCAGATGGATGCCCTTGTGCTGCCGCTGGCCTTCGCGGCCGGGGAGAACCGGCAGTTTCTCTGCGCGATCTATTTCACCGCCGCAGAAGCCTAGCCGCGGCGGCTATTCCGCCGCCTGCTTTTCAGAGAGCCGTCCGTCTTCCTTCTGCCAGCGCAGCGCGATGTCGCGCAGCGTGTCCAGCATCGGATTCAGTTCGGCGCCGCGCGGCGCCAGGCTGTAGGTGACCTGCGGCGGGATGGTCGCCTGGTAGTCGCGATGCACCAGCCGCGCCTCCTCCAGCATGCGCAGCCGTTCGGTCAGCACCTTGGCCGAAATGCCGCCCACCTCGCGCTTCAGCTCGCCGAAGCGGCGCGGCCCCTGCGTGCGCAGGATGTAGAGGATATAGGTGGTCCACGGCCCCATCAGCAGCCGCAGCACGGCATCGATCGGACATTCGTTACGGCCTGCGGCGGGACTGACCATGGAAAGACTCCTGAAGCGCTCTGGATCTGATTTTCACTAGTTACTTTTAAGTACCTACTTTACTCAGGAAATCAAGAGCGGCATATTTTTGGTTACCTGAGGTAACTTGTTCCCCTTGGGTAATTTACTTCTTTTGACTGCAAAACAGGGATTACTCCGATGAGCCAGACAGCCAAACCCGTCATTGCCGTGGTGTATCACAGCGGTTATGGCCATACCCAGAAGCAGGCCGAGGCGGTCGCCGAAGGCGCGGCGAAGACCGGCGCGCAGGTTCTGCTGGTGCCGGTGAGCGAGGCGGAAGCCCGCATCGCCGAGATCAATGCCGCCGATGCGATCGTCTTCGGCGCCCCGACCTATATGGGCAGCGTCTCGGCGCCGTTCAAAGCCTTCATGGATTTCAGCTCCAGCGTCTGGTTCACGCGCGGCTGGAAGGACAAGATCGCCGCCGGCTTTACCAACTCGGCCTCGCAGTCGGGCGACAAGCTGAACTCGCTGCAGCAGCTCAGCATCTTCGCCATGCAGCACGGCATGATCTGGGTCGGCCTCGACCTGCTGCCGGGCAACAACAATTCCAAGGGCAGCGTGAACGACCTCAACCGTCTGGGCAGCTTCCTCGGCGCGATGGCGCAGTCGAACAACGACGAAGGTCCCGACCAGGGCCCGATCCGGAGCGACCTGGAAACCGCGAAGCATCTGGGCCAGCGCGTGGCGACACTCACCGCGCAGTTCAAGGCGACGAAACAGCGCGAACTCGTCGACGCGTAATCCGCAACCTGCGACCTGTCAGGGCTCCGGTCTGCGTGACCGGAGCCTTTTCATGCCGGCAGATATCGGTCAGTGCGACCCGGTGCTACCGGCGTCGAGCGTGTCCGACACGCGCGTCACCTTTCCATCCCGGATTTCAAATATTGCACCGGCAGGCAGGCTGTAATTCTGGCCTTCCGCATCGGGCAGGCCGTCCTCGGTTTCGAGATAGACGCCGAGCAGGGTGAATTCCGCTTCGGCGCGCATGCCGTCTGCGCTGGCGGTGACGAAGAGATCGACCGCCTTTTCCTCGTAGCAGCGCGCGGTCTGATCGAGCCAGGCGCGGAATGCGGCCTTGCCGGCCTCGCTGCGCCCGTCGCCATGCATGCCCGACCGATCATGCACCACGTCGTCGGCCAGCAGGCTGAGGCAGCCATCGATATCGCGTGCATTGAGCGCATCGAAGTAGCGCTTCACCAGTCCTGCAGGATCTTTGTCGGCCATTTTTGAACTGTCCCCGTGTCGCAGCTTAGGCTGCCCGGCCGGCCTTGCCCAGTACAAGATCGATTGTATCGGCCGCGATCTTCCGCAACTTCGGTTCATCGTCGAAGGCGCGCTCCAGCACGGCGAGGCCGCGCGTCACCGTTGCGACCTGCCAGGCGGCCGCTGCCGCATCGCCGCTGAATTCGCCGCGTGTTTTGGCGCGTGCGAAAGCGGCTTCGATCAATGCGGTGATACGCGTGAGCAGAGCGGCGAAAGCAGCGCGCGCCTGGTCATGCAGCGCATCGTTCGCGGCAGCATCAAGCTCCATCAGCCCGCGCGTGGTGGGGCAGCCGCGCGGCGGCGCGCCGGAGCGGAAATTGCGGATCGTCATGTCGAAGAAGGCCGTCAGGCTGTCGCGCAACGTACCGCTGCCGAGCGTCTTTTCCACGGCAGCCAGATAGTCGCCGGCATAGCGGTCATAGGCGGCGAGGAACAGCGCCTCCTTGCTGCCGAAGGCATTGTAGAGACTGCCGCGCTGGACCTGCGCCGCGCGGGCGATCTCCGACAGCTGGGCGCCGCGCACCCCCTTGCGCCAGAACTGGTCGAAGGCGATGCGCAGGACGGCATCTTGGTCGAATTCGCGCGGGCGCATGGCGATTTTCCCCGGAATACAGGCACAAACATAGTATTTGACATAACGTCAAGAATATGGTTTTTCGACAGCGTGTCAAAAACCCTCCGAAGTGATAACCGATGATCACCGCCCTGACCAGCTTCACCCTGCCCCAGCCGATCAGCCGCGACGCCGCCGTCGCGATTTTTCGCAGCACCGCGCCCAAATATCGCGACGTGCCGGGCCTGATCCGCAAAACCTATGTGCTCTACCCCGATGGCAGAACTGTCGGCGGCATCTATCAGTGGCAGTCGCGCGCGGCGGCCGAGGCGATGTACAGCGACGACTGGCGCGCATTCGTGCGCGGCAAATACGGCTGCGAACCGGTGGTGACCTATCTCGACAGCCCGGTGGTGGTCGATAACGTCACGCAGGACATCGTCGAAGGCTGATGTAGCGAAGGCACAAAAAAAGCGTCGCCAGTTTGAACCGGCGACGCCTTGTCATTCGCGCGAAACCGAAAGCTCAGGCTTCCTGGTAGGCGACGCCCTTCTGCTTCAGGTAATCCTGCAGCTCGCCGCTCTGATACATCTCCTTGACAATGTCGCAGCCGCCGACGAATTCGCCCTTCACATACAGCTGCGGGAAGGTCGGCCAGTCGGAGAATTCCTTCAGATGCGTGCGGATTGCCGGATCGGCGAGAATGTCGACGCCCTTGAACTTCAGGCCGAGCCGCGACAGCACCTGCACGGTGACGGCCGAGAAGCCGCATTGCGGGAAGACCGGCGTGCCCTTCATGAACAGCACGACCTCGTTGCCGGCAAGCTCTTCGCGGATACGCTCGAAAGTCTGTTCCTTCTCGCTCATGGCGATCGTCCTCTGGTCAGTCGTCGTTATGGAGTTTGAGTGGTGAGCTGCAGGGCATGCAGCTGGCCGCCCATGCGGCCTTTCAGGGCAGCATAGACCATCTGGTGCTGCTGCACCCGGGTCTTGCCGGCGAAGGCTGCCGAGACCACGGTGGCGGCATAATGGTCGCCGTCGCCGCGCAGGTCGTCGATGCGCACCTGGGCATCAGGCAGCGCCTCTTTGATCATGCTCTCGATTTCGCTGGCATCCATGGCCATGGGTCAGTCGTCCTTTTTGGGCCGCTTCGGTCTTATTTACCGGCCATATAGCCCGGCAGCCAGCCCTCATGGGCCGCTTTGAGCTGCGCCACCGATATGGTGCCGAGCCCGGTGAAGGTCAACGCGTCGCCGCCGGTCAGGCCCAGCTTGGCGACCGGCGCGCCGGCGGCTTCCACCGCCGCGATCACCGCTTCGGCCTGTTCAGCCGGGCAGGTCAGCACATAGCGGGCCTGGTCCTCGCCGAAACCGATCTCGAATTCGTCGCCCGACGGCAGCTTCACCTCGGCGCCGAAGCCGGCCGCCATGGCCATCTCGGCCAGCGCGACGGCCAGGCCGCCATCGGAGCAATCGTGCACCGCCGAGACCATGCCCTTGGTGATGAGCATACGCACGGCATCGCCGTTCGCGCGTTCGACCTTGAGGTCGACCGGCGGCGGCGGCCCGGCTTCCTGGCCGCAGATGTCGCGCAGGTAGACCGACTGGCCGAGATGGCCGTTGGTCTTGCCGACCAGCAGGATGGCTTCGCCCGGTAGCTTGAAGGCCAGCGTCGCCATCTTGGTGACATCGTCGAGGATGCCAACGCCGCCGATGGCGGGCGTGGGGAGAATCCCCTTGCCGTTGGTCTCGTTGTAGAGCGACACGTTGCCCGAGACGACCGGGTAATCCAGCGCCAGGCAGGCTTCGCGGATGCCTTCCACGGCGCCAACGAACTGACCCATGATCTCGGGGCGTTCGGGATTGCCGAAATTCATGTTGTCGGTGATGGCGAGCGGCCGGCCGCCGACGGCGGTGATATTGCGCCAGGTTTCGGCCACCGCTTGCTTGCCGCCTTCGACCGGATCGGCAAACACATAGCGCGGCGTGCAGTCGGTGGTCATGGCGAGGGCCTTCTTCTCGTTGCCCTCGATGCGCACGACCGCCGCATCGCCGCCCGGCACCTGCGCCGTGTTGCCGCGGATCAGATGATCATACTGTTCCCAGATCCAGCGCCGCGACGACAGATCGGGCGAGCCGATCAGCTTGCCGAGCGCTTCGATGAACGGCAGTGGATGGTTGACGCGGCCGAGCGGCTTCTGCGGCGGCGTTTTGACCCACGGACGGTCATATTCGGGCGAGGCCTGCGCCAGCGGATCGATCGGCAGATCGCCGACCTGCTCGCCGTTGAAGCGCAGCACCATCCGGCCGGTATCGGTCAGATGGCCGATCACGGCGAAATCGAGTTCCCACTTTTTGAAGATCGCCTCGGCCTGCTTCTCGGAGCCCGGCTTGAGGATGATCAGCATGCGCTCCTGGCTTTCGGAGAGCATGAATTCGAACGGCGTCATGCCGGTTTCGCGCGCCGGCACCTTGTCGAGATCGATGACGATGCCCATGCCGCCCTTGGACGCCATCTCGAAGGAGGACGAGGTGAGGCCGGCCGCGCCCATATCCTGGATCGCAACGATGGCATCGGTATTCATCAGCTCGAGGCAGGCTTCGATGAGAAGCTTCTCGGTGAAGGGATCGCCGACCTGCACGGTCGGGCGCTTCTCCTCCGAATCTTCGGTGAATTCGGCCGAGGCCATGGTGGCGCCATGGATGCCGTCACGGCCGGTTTTCGAGCCGACATAGACGACCGGATTGCCGAGACCGGCTGCGGCCGAATAGAAAATCTTGTCGGTTTTTGCCAGACCCACGGTCATCGCATTGACCAGGATATTGCCGTTGTAGGAGGGGTGGAAATTCACCTCGCCGGCCACGGTGGGCACGCCGACGGAATTGCCGTAGCCGCCGATGCCATGCACCACGCCCGAGACCAGATGGCGGGTCTTGGGGTGATCGGGCGAACCGAAGCGCAGCGCGTTGAGATTGGCAATCGGGCGCGCGCCCATGGTGAAGACGTCGCGCAGGATGCCGCCGACGCCGGTCGCCGCGCCCTGATAAGGTTCGATGAAGGAAGGATGGTTGTGGCTTTCCATCTTGAAGATGGCGGCATAGCCGTCGCCGATATCGATCACGCCGGCATTCTCACCCGGACCGCAGATCACCCATGGGGCTTTCGTGGGCAGGGTCTTGAGCCACTTTTTCGACGACTTGTAGGAGCAGTGCTCCGACCACATCACCGAGAAGATGCCGAGTTCGACCTGGTTGGGCTCGCGGCCCATGATCTCCAGCACCAGATCGTATTCGGCCTTGCTCAGGCCCATCAGGTCGTTCGGGTACTTCACTGCCTTAGCTTCACTCACGAGAGCGACTCCGCAATCGATTCAAACAGGCCGAGGCCGTCGGTGCCGCCGCAGACCGGGTCGGTGGCGTTTTCCGGATGCGGCATCAGGCCGAGCACGGTCTTACTGGAGTTGTAGATGCCGGCGATATTGGCGACCGAGCCGTTGAGGTTGGTGGTCGCAGCCACGTTGCCGAGCGCATCGGCATAGCGGAAGGCGATACGGTCCTCGTCTTCCAGCCGCTTCACGGACTCAGCGTCCAGCGTGTAGTTGCCGTCGTGATGCGCGACCGGAACCCGGATGGTCTGGCCCTTGCGATATTTCCTGGTGAATTCGCTCTGCGTCGTCTCGATGCGCAGGTTCACTTCCTTGCAGATGAACTGCAGGCTGGCATTGGTCATCAGCGCGCCGGGCAGCAGCCCCGCCTCGCAGGCAATCTGGAAGCCGTTGCACACCGCCAGCACGCGCACGCCGGCCTCGGCGCGCGTCTTCACCGCCCGCATGATTGGCGAATTCGCCGCCACCGCGCCGCAGCGCAGGTAATCGCCATAGGAAAAACCGCCCGGCAGCACGATCAGGTCGAGACTCGGCGGCAGGTCGCTGTCGCCATGCCAGACGTCAATCGGCGGCTTGCCGTTGTTGACCTTGGTGAGCGCCATGCGCATGTCGCGCTCGCGGTTCGATCCGGGGAAGGTGACGATGGCGGCTTTCATCGGATCAACCCACCAGTTCGATGGAGAAATTCTCGATCACCATGTTGGCGAGCAGCTTCTGCGCCATGTCCTTCACGGCGGCCTCGATCTCGGCCTTCGGCTTCGCCGCCAGCGCGCCGGTCAGTTCGAGCTCGATCAGCTTGCCCTGGCGCACTTCGCCGACATCTTTGAAGCCGAGCGAATGCAGCGCGTTGCCGATCGCCTTGCCCTGCGGATCGAGCACGCCGTTCTTCAGGGACACATGGACGCGGGCTTTCATGATTCTCGAAATCCTTCTTCTCAAATGACAGCGGCGGCCCTTGCTCTGGCCGCCGCTTGAATTCACGGCGCCGGTATCGCGCCTGTTACTGCATGGTGTCTGGGCCCTTGATGTCGCGCGGGCCGCCTTCGGGCAGAATGCCCAGCCGCCGCGCCACTTCCTGATAGGCCTCGGCGACATTGCCGAGATCGCGGCGGAAGCGGTCCTTGTCCATCTTTTCGTTAGTCTTCAGATCCCACAGACGGGCGCTGTCCGGGCTGATCTCGTCGGCCAGAATGATGCGCATCTCGTCATTCTGCCACCAGCGGCCGAATTCCAGCTTGAAGTCGACCAGGCGGATGCCGATGCCGAGGAACAGGCCGGAAAGGAAATCGTTGATGCGCAGCGCGAGATGCATCAGCTCGTCGATTTCCTGCGGATTGGCCCAGCCGAAGCAGGTGATGTGTTCTTCCGAGACCAGCGGATCGCCCAGCTCGTCGTTCTTGTAATAGAACTCGACGATCGAGCGCGGCAGCATGGTGCCTTCGGCGACGCCGAGGCGCGTGGCCAGCGAGCCGGCGGCGACATTGCGCACCACCACCTCGAGCGGCACGATCTCGACTTCCTTGATCAGCTGCTCGCGCATGTTCAGACGGCGCACGAAATGCGTCGGGATGCCGACCTCGCCCAGGCGGGTCATGAGGTATTCGGAAATCCGGTTGTTCAGGACACCCTTGCCGGTGATGGTGCCCTTCTTCTTGTTGTTGAACGCGGTCGCGTCGTCCTTGAAATACTGTACCAGAGTGCCCGGCTCGGGACCCTCGAAGAGGACCTTCGCCTTGCCCTCGTAAACCTGTCTGCGGCGCGTCATGGCACACCTGTCCGGCTGTAGGGAAAGCTCGCGCCCTAGATACCCCAAGGGGGTCGGCGCCGCAATGCGCCCAGAGCGGTCAGCGCGGCAGGAAACCGTGGAAAAGCATCGCCGCGAAACTGCGCATATCGCCTGGTTTTCCGTCATAAATACCTGACCGGCCGGAGACTTGCGGCCGGGGGCGGCACACCCCTATATATCCAGCACCTTTCTCCCCGTTCACGACGAGGCACGGATGACCACCTTTGATGACCGCAAGGACGCCTTTGAGAAGAAGCACGCCCATGATGAGGAGCTGGCCTTCAAGGCAGTCGCGCGGCGCAACAAGCTGCTCGGTCTTTGGGTGGCGGAGCAGATCGGCCTGAGCGGCGATGCCGCCGAAGCCTATGCCAGGGACGTGGTGGCGGCCGATTTCGAGGAAGCCGGCGACGCCGACGTGATCCGCAAGGTGCAGGCCGACCTGAAGGCCAAGAATGTGGACGTGTCCGAGCACCGCCTGGCCGCCAAGCTGGCCGAGCTGCTGGAAACCGCCAAGAAGCAGCTTTCCGCCTAAGCTTCTGAATTATCTAAATTATTCTACGCTGACGGTGGCCATCATCCCAGCCGCCTGATGCTCCAGGATATGGCAATGGAGCATCCACTGGCCGGGATTGTCGGCCACCAGCGCCAGCTGCGCCTTTTCGCCCGGCTGCAAGAGCACGGTGTCGCGCCACGGCCGGCCGGGCTGGGTCAGCACGCGGAAGACATGGCCGTGCAGATGGACCGGATGCGGCCATGACGTCTCGTTGCTGGCCTCGATCAGGTAGGAGCCGCCGCGCTTCAGGCTGAACAGCGGCGCATGGCCATGATGACCGGCATGCCCGGCCCCCGTATGCTCGCTCATCGCTGCGCCGTTCAGGCTCCAGGCCATGCGGTGCCGGTCCCAGGCCTGGCGCATATCCAGCACCGGGCCGCCATCGACCTTCAACGCGTAGGGCACGCCCATGCCGCCACCGAGCACCAGCGGCAGGCGTTCGGCATTCGCAGCATCGAAGCGGCCGACCGGATTGGCGGCGAGTCCGGGTGCGGGGCGTGGATTTGCAGACATCGCGGGCGTGTCGCTATACGCGAAATCCGTCAGGCGATGTTCGCGGCCCTGGAAATCGCGGTCGAAGACCGGAGCGCGCGTGCCGGGCGCGCCGGTGAGATCGACGATGAGATCGGCGCGCATGCCGGGACCCAGCGTGACGCGATCCTGCGGTCCGAGCTGCAGCGGCGTATCGAGCGGATGGCCGTCGAGCGCGACGATCCAGGGCGCGTGGTCGGAAAAGCGCATATCGAAGATGCGTGCATTGGCAGTGTTCACCAGACGCAGTCGGATGCGCTCGCCGGCATTGACCGGGAAGGGCTGCACCAGCTTGCCGTTGTTGAGCGCGACATTGCCGAGCCGGCCGGCATGGGTGAGATCGAAAAAGCTGCTGAAGTCGGGTGTGATCTGCGCCTCGCGGTCGAGCCGCAGATCGCTCAGCACCCAGGCGACATCGCGATCCACCGGCGGTGGGACGGGTTCATCGACAATGAGAAGGCCGTAGAGGCCACGGCCGACCTGTTCGGGATTGCCGGCATGCGGGTGATACCAGAAGGTGCCGGCATCCTGGCAGACGAAGTCGTAGGTGAAGCTTTCGCCGGGCTTCACCGGCTGCTGCGTCAGGCCGGGCACGCCGTCCATCGCATGGGGCAGGCGGATGCCATGCCAGTGAATCGTCGTGTCCTGTTGCAGGTTGTTTTTCAGCACGGCGCGCAGGCGGTCGTTCTGCTTCAGGCGCAGCACCGGACCCGGCAGGCTGTTGTTATAGGCCCAGACCTTCGTCTCGGGCCGGTCGGGCAGCACTGGCCATGACGCCGGCGCTGGCGTCAGCGTCACGTTTGTGGTTGCGGCCGATGCACGCTTCGGCAGCGGCACGATGCTGAGCACGGCGGCAGCGGAAGAGGCGGCAGAGAGGAATGTGCGGCGCGTGATCATGCCATCATGCTAGCGCGGGACAATCTCCCGCGCACCTTACCATGTGGCAAGGCACGAAAATGTCAGCCCTTCTGCATGGTCGCCTGCGGCCTGAGCGCCAGCCACAAACCGGCCAGCACGACTGTCATGCCAACGAGTAACGGTGCCGTGAGCGGTTCCGACAGCAGCAGCGCACCGACGATGGCGGCCGTGATCGGGCTGAGCCCCAGAAACACCGTGACCTGCGTCGGCGGGGCATGACGCAACGCCCAGAGCCAGCCGAAATAGCCGATGCCGCTGCTCAGGCCGATGAAGACGACGGCGAGCCAGCCGGTGCTGCTGTAGCCCGCCCAGCCGGTGAAGGCGCCTTCCCACAGCGCCAGGAAAATCAGGAAAGCCACACTGGCCAGCATCGAATAGGCGCCGACGCTGAGCGTGGGATAGCGCTGCAGATAGGGTTTGAACAACACGCTGCACAGCGCACCGCAGAAGGCGGCCAGCAGCACGGCGGCCTCGCCGAGAAAACTGTCGGCGGCGCTGTCATCGAACAGCTTTTCACCCAGCGTGATCCCGACACCCAGGATGGTGAGCAGCACGCCAGCGGACTTCAGCAGCGTCAGTTTCTCCCGGCCGAGCAGCGCCGCGAGGATCATGGTCATGAGCGGGAAGCTGGCGAACAAGAGTGCTGCGCGCGCGGCGGTGATATGCGCCAGGCCGTAATTGATCAGTACGATCAGCACGCCGAATTGCAGGATCCCGAAAATGGCGATCGGCACGGCATCGCGGGCGGCGAAGCGCATCGGCATGCGCAGATGCAGCATCACCGGCAGCAGGCAGGCGGCACCGATGGCATAGCGGAACATCGCCAATGTGCCTGGGCCGCTCTCGTTCACCGCATAGCGCGTGGCGACCAGTGCCAGCCCGACCTGCACGCCGACGGCGGCCGAGACCGCGACGGGCATCCAGCTTTTCAAAGCTTGAGGTCCCAGGTCTCGCCGATCAGTTTCTGTCCGAAACTGTGGTGTGGTTCGCTCTTCACCAGTTGGAATCCGGCCTTCTCGTAGATGCCGCGCGCCGCCACCAGAATACTGTTGGTCCAGAGCGTGATCTTGCGATAGCCCTTCGCACGGGCAAAATCGATACAGGCCTGAACCAGCGCCTTGCCGACACCGAGGCCGCGCGCTTTGGGATCGACGATCAGCACGCGCAGCTTGGCGACCGTGGCGGACTTGCGGATCACGAAAACGCAGCCGACGCGCTCGCCATTCTCCAGTTCGGCGATCCAGGCGTTTTCTCTGGCAGGGTCAAACCCCCTCAAAAACTGCGCGCCGACCTCGGCGGCCAGCGCCTCGAAGCTGCTGTCCCAGCCATATTCGGCGGTGTAAAGCTCGCCGTGTTTCTGGATCATCCAGCCGATATCGCCGGGACGATGCGGACGCAGGCGAAAGCCTGGTTTCACCGCAGGGGTTTCCTCGGAAAGAAGCTGCGTGATGGTGTCCATCGCACCCACAAGGCGGGCGCGATCTTCCGGCGCCAGACGCTCGAGCAGCGGGCTGAGCACGCGGCGCGAGACATCCTCCTGCGGCGCGAAGGCTTTGCGGCCGGCCGCCGTCAGGCTGAGCACGCTCTGGCGCGCATCTTCCTGCGCCGCCCTGCGCGCAATTAGGCCCTGCTTCTCGAAACCGCGCAGCATGCGGCTCAGATATCCCGCATCGATGCCGACGTCGCGCACCAGATCCGACGCCGTGACGCGTGGGCGATACGCGATCTCGTAGAGCACGCGGGTTTCGGCCAGCGAAAATGGGTCGTACAGCTTGCTGCCTTCGAGCAGGCCGATCTTGTGGGTGTAGAAGCGGTTGAAGGCCCGCATCCGCTCGACCTGCGGCAGCACATCCGCAGCAGGGGCCGGTTTCGCGGTTTTACGGCCAGCTGATTTGGCAGGCATGGGCAGAAGCTCCCTTAGCTGCCTCATCCTGCACCAATACTTGACTAAGTCAACTATCTATCCGGCGGCGCCCGACAGCAGGTCGCGGTCGCCCGGGCTGTCCGCGGCCTGCAGGGCGGCCAGGTAGCTTTCGCGCCAGTGCGAAATCGTGTTTCGCTTCAGCACCGCCATCATCGCGTCCCAGCGCTGGCGGCGTTCCTCCAGCGGCATGACCAATGCGCGATGCAGCGCATCGGCGATATGTTCAGTATCGTAAGGATTAACCAGCAGCGCGCCTTTCAGCTCGCGCGCCGCCCCGGCAAAGCGCGACAGCACCAGCACGCCGGGATCGGCCGGATTCTGCGCGGCGACATATTCCTTGGCCACCAGATTCATACCATCGCGCAAAGGCGTGACCAGGCCGACGCGGGCATGGCGGTAAAAGCCGGCCAGCGACTGGCGCGAGAAGGCCTTGTTGAGATAGCGCACCGGCACCCAGTCGAATTCGGCGAATTTGCCGTTGATGCGGCCAGTGAGGCCATCGAGTTCGTTGCGCAGCTTACGATACTGCGCCACTTCGCCGCGCGAGATCGGCGCCACCTGCATGAAGGTAACCTTGCCGCGATGTTCGGGCCGACTGCCGAGCAGGTGGTGGAAGGCCTCGAAACGCTGCGGGATGCCCTTGGAATAATCGAGCCGGTCGACGCCGATCACCAGCGCGCGGCCGACCAGGCTGTCGACCAGGCGCTGGGTCTCGTCGCTGTTGGCCTCGGCGGCCGACAGCCGGACGAAGTCGTCGGTATCGATGCCGATGGGAAACGCGCCGACACGCAGATCGCGACCGAAGGCGCTGACCTGCACATGGCCGGTCCCGGCCACGTTGCCGATCACGGTGCCATCCGCCTCATGCAGGATGTATTCGGTGAGCGCACGCACATCGCCACGGGTCTGGAAGCCGACCAGGTCGAAGGCGCACAGATCGCGTACCAGCCGCTCATGGCCGGGCAGCGCGGTCAGCACTTCGGGCGCCGGGAAGGGAATATGCATGAAGAAGCCGATGCGGTTCTCCACGCCGCGCCGGCGCAGTTCGGCAGCCAGCGGAATAAAGTGATAATCGTGAATCCAGATCACGTCGTCGGGGCGCAGCTCAGCCACCAGCCGGTCGGCAAAACGCGCATTGACCGCCAGATAGCTTTCCCAGGCGGCGCGGCGGAATTCGATCAGGCCGAGCCGGTAGTGGCAGAGCGGCCAGAGTGTGCCGTTGGCGAAATCGAGATAGAAGCCCTTATGCTCCTCGGGCGTGAGGTCGAGCACCGCATACTCGACGCGGCCCTGGCGGGCGCGGCGCGGTTCGGCCGCAACCTCGTCGCTGATCTCGCCGCTCCAGCCGAACCAGAGGCCGCCCTGCTGCTGCAGCGATTCGCGCAGGGCCACGGCGAGGCCGCCGGCACGGCTGGCGCGCTCGCGCGGCATGGCGACACGATTGGAGACGATTACGAGCCGCGCCAAAACGCTTCCTCCCAGCTTTTGGACAGTCGCATCGCGCAAACGATCAAGCCGACCATCGAATAGGTCTGCGGGAAATTGCCCCATAACTCGCCGGTCCCAGTGTCGATGTCTTCCGACAGCAATCCGAGATGATTGCGCGAAGCCAGCAGCCCCTCGAACATCTGGCGCGCCTCGTCGCGCCGGCCGGTGGCGGCCAGCGCATCGACATACCAGAAGGTACAGATCGAGAAGGCGTTGTGCGGCAGGCCGAAATCGTCGGGTGCGACATAGCGCATCAGGTGGCTGCCGCGTTTGAGATGCTTGCCGATCGCATCCACCGTGCCGAGGAAACGCGGATCGTCGGCGGCGAGGAAGCCGATCTCCTGCAGCAGCAGCAGCGAGGCATCGAGATTCTCGCCGTCGAAGCTTTCAACGAAACTGTTGAGTTTCGGATTCCAGGCATGCTCCAGAATCGCCTTGCGGATGCGTTCGGCATGGTCGCGCCAGTAGCCGGCGCGCGCATCCAGCCCGAGCAGGCCGGCGATCTTCGACAGGCGGCGGCAGGCCGCCCAGCACATGGCGGCGGAATGCGTATGCACGCGGGCCCGACCGCGAAATTCCCACAGGCCGGCATCGGGCGTGAGCGCAAGCTGCGCTGCCTTTTCGCCCAGGCCCTCGAGCTGCTGGAACAGCGCGATATCGCCGCGCCGCGGCAGGCGCTTGTCGAAGAACATCTGCGCCACTGCCAGCACGATGGAGCCGTAGGTATCGTTCTGGCGCTGCGAATAGGCGGCGTTGCCCTTACGCACAGGCCCCATGCCGCGATAGCCGGTGAGCCCCGGCATCGTGAGTTCCTCCAGCGACGCGGCAGGATCGAGGCCGTAGACCGGCTGCAGCTCGATATCGGGATGCAGCGCCACGGTGGTGGTGATGTAGCGGAGGAAATCCTCCATCGTCTTGGTGGCGCCCAGGCGATTCAAAGCCTGTACGACGAAATAGGCATCGCGCATCCAGCAGAAACGGTAATCCCAGTTGCGCGGCGTGTCGGCCGCTTCCGGGATCGAGGTGGTCAAGGCGGCGAGGATCGCGCCGGTTTCCTCATAGGCACAGAGTTTCAGCGTGATGGCGGCGCGGATCACCGCCTCCTGCCATTCGAAGGGCACCGAGAGATAGCGCACCCACTCGATCCAGTATTCGATGGTGCGTTCCTGGAATTCGCGCGCCATATGGGTGAGCGACGCCGTGAAGCTTTCGTCCGGGCCCAGCACCAGCGTCATCGGATGAGTGAGCGCGAATTCGCTTTCGGCGTCGATGAAAGCGATCGGTGCATCGGTGGTGAGGCGCAAAGCGGCGCCCGGTGCGGTGAAACGGATATGGTTGGAGCCTAGCGTGCGGCTCGGCTGCGTCATGCCGTAGTCGAAGAGCGGCCGGATGCGCACCCGTACCACCGGCGTGCCGCTTAAGGGTTCGATCCGGCGGATCAGCATGGCCGGGCGATAGGTGCGGTCATACTGCTTGAAGCGCGGACAGAAATCGGTGATGCGGATGCTGGCACCATTGCCATCGGTCAGCGTGGTGACCAGCACGGCGGTATTCTCGATGTAATGCTGCGAGGTCTGCCGCAGGCCGCGCAACTCGATGGCGAAGATGCCGTCGCCCTCGATCTTCGGCGACAGCAGGTCGCAGAAGACCGGATCGCCGTCCAGCCGCGGCGCGCAGTGCCAGACGATCCGCGCCTGGCGGTCGATCAGCGCGGCAATCACAGAATTGCCGATGATGCCCAGATCCAGTGAATTTCGATGTGCCGTCATTCTGCTGCAGCCTCGTCGCGCCTGGCGAAATCGGACAACCACGCGCGCACCTGCGCCGGTGTGGAAAACGCGGGTCCGCGCCCGCGCTTCAGCGCCAGCTGGCCGACCGGAATGGCCAGGCCGCCGCGCGCCTCGACGGCATGGAAACCGTCCTCGTCGGTGCGGTCGTCACCGATGAAAACAGCGACCCGGTCGGCAAAGGCCGCCTGCTGCATGAACAGCTCGACGGCGGTACCTTTCGACTGCCGCGCATCCTTGATCTCCCAGACCGCCTTGCCATGTAGCAGCATCAGGCCGTCGTAACCCGCCATCGCTTCCGCCAGCCGGCCGCCGATCTCGGCGCCAAAGTCTGGCGCATTGCGATAATGCACCGCGAGGGCATGACTCTTGCGCTCCACCACGATGCCGGGATGGAGGTTGCCGAGCCGCGCGGCCGCGTCATGCAACCCGGGTGGCAGCGGCGCCTCGGCCACGGCCTGTGGCGCAGCGCCGGGTAGCGGACGCCATTCGCTGCCGTGCTGGCCGCTGGCGGCGAGCTGCAGCGGTTGGAACAGCCTGTCGATGTCGGAAATCGGCCGGCCGGAGACCAGCGCCAGCGCGCCGTGCAGCTTGCGCGCGGCGGTCTGCAGATCGTCGCGCAGACGGGCGGGCACATGCACGCGGTCCGGCGTGTCGGCAATATCGAGCAGCGTGCCGTCGATATCGAGGAACAACGCCCAGTTCGGCTGGGGCAACGGCGGCGGCTGCAGGGCAGCGGCCGCCTGCCCAGGTGGTGCAAACTCGGTCATCTCTCTGCTTCCCCCGCCCCGGATAGGCAGGAATCTGGTATTTTCTCGGTTTTCCGAGAAATTACTTAGGAAGCCAAACGACCGATTGCAACCCCGGTTCCCTGCGCAGCGACAGAGTCCGCCGTATACGGCGGACTCTGTGCCGGGCCTTCACGGGTCAGGCCGCCGCGCGTTCTTTCGAGATCGCGAGGTAGCGCAGGGCCAGCGGACTTTTCGGCCGCGCATGCAGGCGTTCGGCGGTAAGCGCCTGCAGCAGGCTGCGGTCGTCGGCGCGGCGCGCCGCTTCCAGCAGGGTGAGGTCGAGCAGGTCGCGCTGCGCATGGCTGCCGCCGAAACGATGGGCGATGGTGCGCAGGCCGCGCAGTTGCGCGGTGCAGTCCCGATACCGGCCGTCCATGAAGGCGGTCAGTGCGGTGGCCGCCGGCAGGCCGACCTGTCCGCTCATCGCCGCATTGCTGAAGTTGCCGCGTTCGGCGGAGCGCTGCAGCGTCTCCATCTGGCGCGCGGCGAGATCGGCGCGGCCAGCGCCCAGATAGGCAATCAGACCGTGCAGGTCGTTGAAGGCATAGATGCCGTCATCCGCCGTGCCCGACCAGGCGTCGGCCAGTTCGCTCCAGCGCGCCGCGCCGATCTCGACGCCGCGCAGATGCAGGCGCCACAGCATGGCCGAGGCATCGATCAGGTCGAGGATCACGGTGGAGCCACCACCGCGCACCTTGTCGTCGTACAGGCGCAGCACCTGCGCGTGATCGTCGCGCTCCAGGTGATACAGCATGAGATGCCACCAGTTATGCACGGCCATCATGTTGTCGGGCGCCCACTGTTGTTCGCGCGTGGTGGCCCAGCGGATACCGTCTTCGACACGGCCCTGCATCTCCATCACATGCAGAACGGCGTGATGCGCCCAGGCATCGCGCGGATTGAGCTCGCAGGCGCGGCGGCCGGCGGATTCCGCCGCCGCGTAATCGCCGGTTTCCTCCAGGCCAAAGGCGTGCATGCCCAGCACCGCATGATGATGCGGCAGTGTTGCGCTCCATGCCGGCAGCACGCGCAGCACGCGGTCGCGCAGGTTGCGCGCATCGCCGCGATAGAAATCGAGCAGATGACCCATCTGCAGCGCCAGGCTGTCGCGCGGACTGCCGAGCAGGATATCGTCGAAGCGTTCGGATGCCGCCTCGAAACGGCCGCCGGCCCAGGCTTCGGCCGCCACCGCATGCAGCGTCTCGCGTTCGGTCGTGGCCAGCCTGCGGGCGGCGGCGATGCTCTGCAGCGCCGGCGCGATGCGGGGCGCCTCCATGCCCGAGAGATAGAGATGCGCGCGCAGCAGATGCGCCATGGCAAAGGCGGGCGCCGCCGCGATGGCGGCCTCGACGGTCTCCAGCGGGTTGCCGGTATAGGTGTGGAACTGGCCCAGCGCCGACTCATACAGCGCCAGCGCCGCGGCAGTGGCACCGCTGACGGCGTGGCCGGCCTGATCGTGCAACATGACTTGGTCTCCGATTTGAAACTTACAGACTGGTCGGTATAAATAAAATCCGCCGCTCGCGTCAAGGTATACGTTACGACAGGTCGGCAACCTGCCATATTATCGGCTTAGTGCTTGAGACGACTATAATTTCCAGGGGATATGCGGCTGGCCGTTCACCGCCTTGTGAAACCGACCACCCCGTATAATAATCCCGATACCCCCTTCAGGAGGCAGGCTTGCCCCGCGACGGCACCATCACCCGCAAGGCCATCATGGATGCGGCCCAGGCCCTGATCCTGGAGACCGGCTATTCGGCTGCCTCGGTGGATGCGGTGATCGGCCGTGCCGGCATCACCAAGGGCGCCTTCTTCTATCACTTCAAGAGCAAGGCCGAGCTGGCGCTGGCGCTGGTGCAGCGCGATGCCGATGCCGATGCCGCGCATCTTCAGAGTGTGCTCGACCGGGCAGAGGCATTGAGCCGCGATCCGCTGCAGCAGTTGTTGATCTGCATCGGGCTGTACGAGGAAGAGACCGCGCAGCTGACTGCGCCCTATCCGGGCTGCCTCTATGCCTCCTTCATCTATGAAGCGCAGCTGTTCGACGACGCGACGATGGGCGTGGTGCGCGAGGTGTTCAGCCACTGGACCGCACGCATCTCGGCAAAGCTGGAGGCGGCGATGGCCATGTATCCGCCACGCCTGCCAGTCGACATCCGCACCCTGGCTGAGATGAGCCTGGCGCTGGCCGAGGGCGCCTTCATCCTGTCGAAAGTGCAGCGCGATCCGGCCGCACTGGCCGCGCAGTGGCGGCATTACCGCAACTATCTCGAACTGCTGCTCGCGCCGCAGATACCCGATCCCGCGGGCATGAAGCGCGACAAGCTGGACGCAGCACTGGCGGCCAAATAGGCTGACGCCATCATGGCAGCGGGCACGCCGTACGAGGATATCTACAGCCGGACCAAGCTGGCCTCCGGCCTTGTGCTGTTCACCTTCCTCGCCACGCATCTGATCAACCACATGCTGGGCATCGTGTCGCTGCAGGCGATCGATGCCGGCTCGACCGTCTTCAAATTCATCTGGCGCAGCTGGCCCGGCACGGCGCTGCTGTACACGGCCGCGGTGCTGCATCCGCTGCTGGCGCTGTTCAGCTGGCTGCGGCGCGGCCATTACCGCGGCATCCCCTGGCAGGGCTGGGTCCAGCTGGCGCTCGGCATCTGCGTGCCGCCGCTGGTGATCGACCACGTGATCGGCACGCGCGGTCTTCACGAGGCGCTGGGCCTCAACGACTCTTACGCCTATGTGCTGATCGTGCAATTCGTGCAGGAGCCGCTGATCGGCCTGCGGCAGAATATCCTGATCATGATTGCCTGGGGCCATGGCTGCATCGGCATGTATTACTGGCTGCGGCTGAAGAACCTGTCGGAACGTATCTGGCCGTTCTTCTTCGCCTTCGCGCTGCTGCTGCCGATGCTGGCCACCATGGGCTATCTCTCGGCCGGCCGCGCCGTGCTGCTGGCGATGCAGCAGCCCGAATGGATGGAAAGCTTCCGCGCCGGACTGAACTGGCCCGGACCGGTGGCCAACGATTTCGGCATGCGCAGCGTCGATCTTGCCTACCAGTCGATGATCGGCGTGCTCTGCGCCGCACTCGGTATCCGTCTGGTTGGCGCGCTGCTGCGCCGCCGGCGCGGCATCGTCACCATCAGCTATCCCGACGGCCGCAAATTCCGCGGTCAGGCCGGCAGCCTGACCGTGCTGGAGGCGAGCCGCGCCATCGGCTATCCGCATGCCTCGGTCTGCGGCGGCCAGGGCCGCTGCTCGACCTGCCGCGTGCGGCTGAGCGGCGAAGGCGTGGATGGCCTGCCGCCGCCCGATGCCGCCGAGCAGAAGGTGCTCGACCGCATCAAGGCCTCGCCCGGCGTGCGACTGGCCTGCCAGATCCGGCCGCAGGACGATCTCGCCGTGCTGCCGCTGCTGCCGGCCGGCGTGCCAACGCGCGTGATCTACGGCGCCAATTCCTACGCGCAGGGTTCCGAGCGCCGCATCGCCATCCTGTTCGCCGATCTGCGCGGCTTCACCAAACTGTCGGAAGGCAAGCTGCCCTACGATGTGGTGTTCGTGCTGAACCAGTATTTCAAGGCGATGGGCGAAGCCGTCGACAGCGCCGGCGGCAAGCTCGACAAATTCATCGGCGACGGCGTGATGGCGCTGTTCGGCATCGACGAGGGGCCCGACGAAGGCTGTCGCCGCGCTGTGGATGCCGCGCGCCGCATGGCGGCGGCGCTGGCGCAGCTGAACGATGCGCTGAAGATGGATATCGACGAGAAGCTGAGGATCGGCATCGGGATTCACTGCGGGCCCGCCATCGTCGGCGAGATGGGCCATGGCAGCGCCATGCATCTGACGGCGGTGGGCGATGCGGTGAACACCGCCAGCCGGCTGGAAAGCGCAACCAAGGATTTCTCTGCCGAGCTGGTGATGTCTGCAGAAGTGGCCGAACGGGCCGGCACGGCCGCGCTCGCCGGCATGGTCTGCCAGCGCGAGACCGTCGCCCTGCGCGGCAAATCGGAACATATCGACGTGCTGGTGGCCGCACGCATCCTGCCTGTGACGACCGCATCGGCTGCGCCCGCCGTCGCCGCGTCTTGAGCCGCACCGCCGGACCGGGTTCAATACCGGCCGGAACCAACCGCCGCAACCGTCGTTCCGGTCGTGGTGCCGGACTGTGCGGCGCCCCAGCAAGGCCAGCCATCGGGCGGCAATCGTTTCCGGGGGATTCATGGCGGCGGATCAGCCACACGACACTGCCTTGGCCGATGACCGGCGCTATCGCCTGCTGGTCACCTCGATCACCGACTACGCCATCTACATGGTTGATCCGGCCGGCGTGATCGTGAGCTGGAATGCCGGCGCCGAGCGATGCAAGGGCTATCGCGCCGACGAGATCATCGGCCAGAATTTCTCGCGTTTCTACACACCGGAGGATCTGGCCGCCGGCCTGCCGCAGCAGGCGCTGAAGACGGCGGAGACCGAGGGCCAGTTCGAATGCGAGGGCTGGCGCCTGCGCAAGGACGGCACGCGTTTCTGGGCGCATGTGGTGGTCGATCCAGTGCGCGACGAGAGCAACCGGCTGATCGGTTTCGTCAAGGTAACGCGCGACCTGACCGAGCGCATGCGGGCCCGCGAGGCGCTGCGCCGCAGCGAGGAGCAGTTCCGGCGCCTGGTGCTGGGCGTGACCGACTATGCCATCTACATGCTGGATCCCGAAGGCCATGTGGTGAGCTGGAATGCCGGCGCCGAGAAGATCAAGGGCTATTCCGCCGCCGAGATCGTCGGGCAGCATGTCTCGCGCTTCTACACGGACGACGACCGCGCGCGGAATGAACCGGAACGCGGCCTGGCTGCGGCGGCGCTGGACGGCCGCTTCGAACGCGAAGGCTGGCGCCTGCGCAAGGACGGCACGATCTTCTGGGCGCATGTGGTGATCGACGCGATCCGCAACGAGGCCGGCATGCTGGTCGGCTTCGCCAAGGTAACGCGCGACATGACCGAGAAGGTCAAGGCGCAGCAGGCGCTGGAACAGGCACAGCAGGCCCTGTTCCAGTCGCAGAAGATGGATGCCATCGGCCAGCTGACCGGCGGCGTCGCGCATGACTTCAACAACCTGCTGATGGCGATCATCGGCAGTATCGAACTGCTGAAGAAGCGCATCCCGGAGCATCCGAAGGTAACGCCGCTGCTCGACAACGCGATGCAGGGCGCCAGACGCGGCGCGGCGCTGACCCAGCGACTGCTGGCCTTCGCGCGCAAGCAGGATCTCAACCTGCGCAGCATCGACCTGCCGGCGCTGGTACGCGGCATGACCGACCTGCTGCGCCGTACGCTGGGCCCATCGATCCTGATCGAACTCCGCATGCCGGAGACCTTCGCCGCGATCCGGGCCGATGCCAATCAGCTGGAACTCGCGTTGCTGAACCTGACGATGAATGCGCGCGATGCCATGCCGCAGGGCGGCCGCATCGTGATCGCGGCGCGCGAGGAGACCGTCGCCGAGGGCGGCCCCGCCGGACCGCTGGTGCCGGGCCGCTATGTCTGCCTGTCGGTCGCGGATACCGGCGAAGGCATGGACGAGGCGACGCTGAAACGCGCCGCCGAGCCGTTTTTCACCACCAAGGGCATCGGCAAGGGCACCGGTCTGGGCCTCTCGATGGTGCACGGCCTGGCCGAGCAATCCGGCGGCCGGCTGGTGCTGACCAGCGTGCCGGGCCAGGGCACCACGGCGGAACTCTGGCTACCGCTGGCCGAGGTGGCGGCCGTGCAGGGCGATACGACCCGCAGCAGCGATACCAGCCAGTCCGCGACACGGCCGCTGACCGTGCTGGCGGTGGACGACGACCGCCTGGTGCTGATGAACACGGTCGCGATGCTGGAGGATATGGGCCATACGGTGCTGGAAGCCACATCGGGCCATCAGGCGCTGGACATCCTGCGCCAGCATGCCACGCTCGACCTTCTGATCACCGACGAGGCGATGCCGCAGATGACCGGGCTGCAGCTGGCGAAGATTGTGCAGACGGAACGGCCGGGTCTGCCGATCATCCTGGCCACCGGCTATGCCGAAGTGCCACGCGACTCCACGCTGCCCAAGCTGTCGAAGCCCTTCTTCCAGGACGACCTGGCGCGCGCCGTGGCGGCGGCGGTGGGCGGAACCGGTTGATCGGGCGCAATTCGCCGGCAGCCTCCGGCATGCGATAGTGCAGCATCCCCTGCACACCGGAGCCCGCCATGTCCGCCACCAACATCCCGCATCCCGAGATCGCCACGGCCCATCTGAGCGAGCAGGATCGCAGCCTGCTGCGGAAGCTGCGCCAGCATCGCGCCGGCCGTCGTCACGAGCCGCGCGCTGCAGCGCCGGCCCTGCCCGGGCTGGGCAGCCGCATCGCCGATATTGTCGCCGCCGTGGTCGGATCGTGGCGTTTCATCCTGCTGCAAAGCGCGCTGCTCGCCGCCTGGCTGATCGGCAATGCGGTCTACGGCCGCACGGCCTGGGACCCCTATCCCTTCATCCTGCTGAACCTGCTGCTGTCCTTCCAGGCCGCCTATACCGCGCCCATCATCATGATGAGCCAGAACCGTCAGGCCGAGATCGACCGCCAGCGCGCCGAGAACGACTACAGCATCAACATCAAGGCCGAGCTGGAAATCGAACTGCTGCACCAGAAGATCGACCTGCTGCGCGAGCAGGAACTGCTGGCGCTGACCCGCGCCATCGAGGCCCTGGCGCAGCGGATCGACGGCAAGCCGGCCTGATCGATCAGAACGTCACGCTGCCGCCGAGCCGTACTTCGCGGCCGCGGATCGGCGCCACGGCCTTGAGCAGTGAGGTATGGTTGCGGCCTTCCTCGTCGGTCAGATTGCGGCCCTGCAGCAGCACGGCCACGGCGCGATTGCCCTCGAACGGCCGCCAGGTGAAGCCGGTATTGAGCACAGTATAGCCGTTGGTGCGGGTCTCGTTGGCCCCCACATCGTCCTGATCAAGCCGGCCGGCGATTTCGATGCGCCAGTCGAGCGGTGCAGTCGCCACCGTGAAGCCTGTGCGGTAGCCAACCGGCGGAATGCGCGGCAGGTTGCTGCCATTGCGCGCCTCGCCGCGCACATAATCGGCGCTGCCGTCCAGGCCGAGGGTGTAGCCGTTGCTCCGGAAGAAGGTCCAGGCCAGTTCGATCTCGCCGCCGTGGAAATCGGCGTCGGTCTGGCTGTACTGCAGCTCGTTCAGATCATCACGTTGGTTGCCGGTGAAGGCGCCGAAAATGTAATCCTTGAACCGCGTGGCAAAGACATGCGCGGCACCGGTGACATCGCCAGCGGTCTTGCGCAGAGACAATTCAGCATGCCAGGCGGTTTCCTTGTTCAGGGTCGCACTGCCGATCTCGTAGCTCTGCGTGGCGACATGCTTGCCGTCGGAGAACAGCTCCTCGGCACTTGGCGCACGCTCGGTGCGCGACAGCGAGAGACCGGCGACGTAGCTGTCGTTGAGCTTGTAGGACGTGCCGGCGGAAAGGCCGAGCGGCGTGAAGTCGCGCCGGCGATTGAGCGAGCTGGCCTCAACCTCAACCCGTTCGGCGCGACCGCCGAGCGAAAAGCCCCAGGGCCCGGTTTCATAACGCTCCAGCACGAACAGCGCATGGCTGTCGGTGACGGTCGGCGTGATGAAGGCTTCCGCGCCGGTGGCAGTGAGATCGCGACGATTGCTCTGCACGCCGATGACGCCTTCGATACCGCCGATCGGTTTATGCACCGCCTCAAGCCGGGCTTCCCAGCTTTCGGAGTCAAATCGCGTCGCCGGCTGGCCGCTCGGCTAGATTTCGTCATGCAGATAGTCTGCATATCCGAATTTCAGTTTCACCTCGTCGAGCATGCGCAAGGGTTCATACAGGCCGAACTTCGTATCCAGCCGGCGCTGGCTCATGTCGATGCGCACCGGGTCGCTACCGGGCACACCGTAATAGCTGTCGAACTGCGTCACGCTGGCGCCAGCATAGCCCGCTTCGCCCAGATAGGAGGCGCCGATGCTGCCATTGCGATTGCGCATCGCAGTATTGTCGACACGCCCTTTACGGCCAGCCGTGCGGGCCGCCGTGCTGGCATAGCCGTCGATGCTGTAATCGTCGGCATTGAGCGCGCCGGCCTCGCCATGCACCACGAAACGATCGGTCACCGCCTGGTCGATGGCGGCAAAGCCGCTCTTCTCGCTGGCCGCGCTGCCGTATTCGAGACGGGCGCTGCCGGCCGTACCATCCTTCGGCATCGTCTCGGGGATGCGGCCGTCGATCACGTTGACCACGCCGCCGATGGCGGAACTGCCATAGAGCAACGTGGCCGGACCGCGCAGCACCTCAATGCGCTGCGCACCGCCGAGCGGCGCCACCACAGCATGATCGGGGCTGGTGGTGGAGGCATCGAACGTGTCGATGCCGTTCTGCAACACACGAACGCGCGGGCCGGACTGGCCGCGAATGACCGGCCGCCCCGCACCGGGCCCGAATTGCGTTGAGCTGACCCCCGGCGTGCCGTCCAGTGCCTCGCCCAGTGTGGCGGCGCGGCGGCGGTCGAGATTCTCTCCGCTCAGCACTGTCGTGCCTTCGACCAGATCGGCCTGGGAGGTTTCAAGCGGCGCAGTGACGACGATGGGGGAAAGCTGAGTCTGGGCAAGAGCGGGAAAGGGTAGCAGAACGGCGCTCAGCAGAAGGCTGCGACGAAACACGGACGACATGGGATCCCCCAGAAATGTTATTCTGTAACGTTATAGAATAACATTTCGGGGGGGCAAGCCTTATGCCTTCACAAAAAAGGCCGGCAGGTTCATGTCCTACCGGCCCCCGGAAAACTGAGAAATTCCAGGACTTTTGGCTTACTCGCCGTCGCGCTTCAGCATGCGGCCGAGCGGACGGCCGCCGAAGATGTGGACGTGCAGATGCGGCACTTCCTGGTTGGCGTTGGCGCCGCAGTTGCTGAGCAGGCGGTAGCCATCGGCATCGACTCCGACCTTGCGCGCCGTGTCGCCGATCGCCTTCACATAGTCGGCGATCTCATCGCTGCTGGCCTTGGCCGAGAAATCGTCGAAGCCGACATAGGCGCCCTTGGGGATCACCAGCACATGCACCGGCGACAGCGGGTTGATGTCATGGAAAGCGAGACTGTGCGCGGTCTCGTGTACCTTCTTGCACGGAATCTCGCCGCGCAGGATTTTCGCAAAGACATTGTTGCTGTCGTAGGCGGCAGCCATCGCTGGACTCTCCCGGTCTGTGATTAGGTAAGCTGGCGGGCCTTCTTTTCCTCGATACCCGACTGGCCTTCGCGGCGGCGCAGTTCGGCGCGCACATCCTCAATGGTCACGCCCAACTCGGCCCACAGCACCAGCAGGTGGAAGACCAGATCGGCGCTTTCGGAAATCACCTCGTCGCGGGTTTCGGAGACCGCGGCGATGGCGAGTTCGACCGCCTCCTCGCCCATCTTCTGCGCGATCTTGGCGCGGCCCTTGGCAAACAGCTTGGCGGTATGCGACACGGCCGGATCGCCGCCCTTGCGCGACTTGATCGTCTCGTACAGCCGTTCCAGCGTATCGCGGTTCTCGCTCATCGCGCTTTTCGCTCCCTTACAGGCGGACCGGGATGCCGGCCGCCGCCATATGCTGTTTCGCTTCGCCGATGCTATGCCGGCCGAAGTGGAAAATCGAGGCTGCCAGCACCGCCGAGGCATGGCCTTTGACCACACCATCGACAAAGTGGTCGAGATTGCCGACGCCACCCGAAGCGACGACCGGAATTGTGACGGCATCGGCAACAGCACGGGTCAGCTCCAGGTCGAAGCCTTTCTCGGAACCGTCACGATCCATCGAGGTGAGCAGGATCTCGCCGGCGCCGTAGGATGCCATGCGCTGCGCCCATGCCACTGCATCCAGCCCGGTGCCATTGCGGCCGCCATGGGTGAAGACTTCCCATTTCCCGGGCGACACCTGTTTGGCATCGATGGCCACCACCACGCATTGGGCGCCGAATTTCTCGGCTGCCTCGCGCACGAATTCGGGGCGGTGTACGGCGGCCGTGTTGATCGAGGTCTTGTCGGCGCCGGCGAGCAGCAGTTTGCGCACATCTTCCACCGTGCGCACGCCCCCGCCGACGGTGAGCGGCATGAAGCAGCGTTCCGCGGTGCGCGCCACCACATCGAACAGCGTGTCGCGCGCCTCCGACGAGGCGGTGATATCGAGGAAGGTCAGTTCGTCGGCACCCGCAGCGTCATACACCGTCGCCTGTTCGACCGGGTCGCCGGCATCGCGCAGGTTGACGAAATTGACGCCCTTGACGACGCGACCGTCCTTCACGTCGAGGCAGGGAATGATGCGGACCTTGAGGCTCATGCCGCTTCCTTCAGGGCCGCGGCGGGATCGATGCGGCCGTCATAGAGCGCGCGGCCGAGGATCGCGCCGTCGATGGCCGCGCCGTTGGCTGCCTCGCGTTTCAACGCGACGATGTCTTCGATGCCGGCCAGGCCGCCTGAGGCGATCACCGGGATCGGCACGGCGCGGGCCATCGCGGCGGTGGCGGCGACATTGACGCCCTTCAGCAATCCGTCGCGATCGATATCGGTGTAGACGATGGCGGCAACACCCGCATCGACGAATTTCTTCGCCAGGTCGATGGCGTCGAGGTCGCTGGCTTCGGCCCAGCCCTCGACGGCGACGCGGCCGGAACGCGCATCGATGCCGACCACGACACGACCGGGCCAGCGTTTCGCCGCCGACTTCACCAGATCGGGATTCCGGACCGCAACCGTGCCGAGGATCACCCGCGAGATGCCGGCGTCGAGCCAGCTTTCGATGGTGGCTTCATCGCGGATACCGCCCCCGAGCTGGATCGGCAGCGCGATCGCCGCGCGGATCGCGCGGACGGCGGCGACATTGGCCGGCTTGCCGGCGAAGGCGCCGTCGAGATCGACGAGATGCAGATATTTGAAGCCTGCCGCTTCCCATGCCGCCGCTTGTGCGGCGGGGTCCGTGTTGAAGACAGTGACGCGCGCCATGTCGCCCTGCTGCAGGCGGACGCATTCGCCATTCTTCAGGTCGATGGCGGGATAGAGGTTGAGCGCGCTCATGCATCCACCAGGGACTTGGAATAGAAATAGCCGTCGAGATAGACGCCATCGACCAGCGCATAGCGCGGCTTAGTGCCCCAGCGCTTGTAGCCGGCACCCTCGGCCAGCTGAATGGCGGCCTGCTGGGTGGCGCGCATGTCGAGATCGATCTGGCGATAGCCACCCTCGCGCGCGATGTCTTCCGCCAGGCGGATCAGGCCGCGTGCCAGACCATGCCCGCGCGCATCCGGCGCGATGAAGAAGGAGGTGATCTGCGCCGAATGCGCCTGCGCCTCGTTGTTCGGCGGCGGGCGCAGCAGCTGGCTGGAGCCGACCACGGCACCATTCAGCCGGGCGACAAACAGGTCGCGCTGCGGCATCAGCAGCACCCCGCGCCAGTAGCGCTCCAGCACGGTGCGCGACGGCACCTTGAGCCAGCCGAACCCGTTGCCGTCGAGGATCGCCTTCTCGGCCGCCTCGCACAGCTCATCGAGTTCGTCATCGTTCAGCGCCTCGACCTTCTCGATCACGGCATTCGGCGCGGTGGTCTTCACATTCGTGTTCATGCCTGTACCCAACATCGACAGACTCTCAGGAAACTTCGCGGTCAGGGCCGCCAGCGCAGGAAATTCGCCAGCAGGCGTAAACCGGTGGTTTGGCTCTTTTCCGGATGGAACTGCGTGCCGACCATGTTGGCGCGGCCGATCGCGGCCAGAACCGGCCCGCCATACTCGGCCTCGGCCAGGACATGGCTGCTGTCGCGCGCTTTGAAATGATAGCTGTGGACGAAATAGGCATGATCGCCAGCGGAAATACCGGCAAGCACCGGATGCTGCGGCTGGCGCAGGTTCAGCTGGTTCCAGCCCATATGCGGAATCTTCAGGTTCGGATCGGACGGCTTGAGCAACTCGACGGCGCCGTCGATCCAGCCCAGACCTTTATGTTCGCCATGCTCGCGGCCGACGCTGGCCATCAGCTGCATGCCGACGCAAATCCCCAGGAAGGGTTTCGCTTTCGCGATCACCTGATCGTTCAGCGCCTCGATCATGCCATCCAGGCTGTTCAGGCCGCGGTAGCAGTCGGCGAAGGCGCCGACGCCGGGCAGCACGATGGCATCGGCGGCGGCAACATCGTCGGTTTTCGCCGTCACCCGGAGATCGAGTGCGATGGCATTTTCATCGGCGGCGCGCTGGATCGCCTTGGCGGCGGAGCGCAGGTTGCCGGATCCGTAATCGACCAAAGCAACTTTCATAGCAGCCTCGGGAAAGCTTCGGCGCCGCGCGACGCCGTCGGCAGGGACGGTTGCACGAAAGCCTGCGGCTGCGGCCGCACCGTCAGCGGGGAACCGCCGGCGCCACGATGGCGGATGTAAAGCTCTTCGGCATCCGTCGCCGCATCGGCGCGCAGCACGGCGACCAGCCGCCAGCCGCGCCGCTCCAGCGTCCAGCGCCGGTAATCGGCGGCGCCGAAGCCGATCAACAGGCTGACCGCCAGACCGATGGCGGTCGCCGCCGGTTCGGCAATGTCGCCAAGCGCGAAGGCAATGCCGAGCGCCAGGCTGAACAGCATGTATAACGCGAAGCCGAGCCAGAGCCGGTGCCACAGCAGCCAAACGAGCGGCATGATCGCGGCCCACCAGCGGAAGCCGGACTCAATCGCCAATACCTCTGCGTCGCCGCCGGCTGTCTGCGCGGGGCGCTCATGGATGGTATAAAATCGCATGAACGCCTCTTAGAGCTTGCCCTTGGTCGACGGTACCGCATGCGGACTGCGGGCATCGAGGGTAATGGCGTGTCGCAAGGCGCGCGCCAAGCCCTTGTAGCAGGACTCGACGATATGGTGATTGTTCTCACCATAGAGATTCTCGACATGGAGCGTGATGCCGGCATTCTGCGCGAAGGCCTGGAACCATTCCTTGAACAGCTCGGTGTCCATGTCGCCCAGCTTGGGCTTGGTGAAATTCACCTTCCAGATCAGATACGGCCGGTTCGACACATCCATGGCGACGCGGGTGAGCGTCTCGTCCATCGGGATCAGCGCATCGGCATAGCGCGTAATGCCCTTGCGGTCGCCCAGCGCCTTCGACACGGCTTCGCCGATGGCGATGCCGGTATCTTCGGTCAGGTGGTGGAAATCGATATGGATGTCGCCCTTGGCCTGGACCTCAAGGTCGATCAGGCTGTGTCGCGAAAGCTGCTCGAGCATATGGTCGAGGAACCCGACGCCGGTCGACACCTTGTAGGTGCCCTGGCCATCGAGGTCGAGCTTGACCGAAATCTCGGTTTCGTTGGTTTTCCGCGCAACGCTGGCCGTACGGGCCATGGACGCTCTCCTTCTGCGTCCCCGTTCACTGCCGGGCTGAAAGCGCCCGGCCGGGGTCGGGCGCGGTATAGCAGGAACCGGCCGCGTTGCCTACCTCGCTTTTGCCGCGCGCAGCACCCGGTTTTCCCGGTGCTTATCCGCGATTTAGCGCGGTTTTCAGGGCACCGGAATACTGGCGGCCGGGCGCAGCGGCGGGCCGGAATGGGGCGGGTCGGGGGCGACATGGCGCAGTGCCATCGCAGCGGCATTCTGGCGATACTGGGTCAGCCAGCCGCTGAAGGCCGAAATGTCCATGGCCGGCAGGGCGCGCAGGCGCCGTTCCACGGCGTCCAGATCCTTCAGCAGCGGCCAGATCAGGCCCAGTTTGATCACCGGCGAGAGATTGCCCAAACAGGCGAGCGGCAGGCCCTCGATCATCTGCTGAAAGGCGCGGATCACCCGCTCACCGCGAGTTTGATAGGCGGTCGGCGCCGCCAGAGGGAGGCCCGGCGGTGTCTGGGGCTGCGGTCGCAGCAGCGCAACCGCGTGATTCAGGTTGCCCAGTGCGATCAGCCACTGCCCGGTCCGGGTCGGATCGTCGACCAGATCGACCGGCAGCGGCGTCGCCTGCAGCAAGGACAGCACCCGCCCCAGACGTTCGCGCATCTCGGCGGCCTCCGCGTCAGCAGACATGCGGCCCTGACCGGCCGGACATGAAGGTCCGGAGGCGGGCAGAGCAGCAATGATTGGAAAAATTTCCTTGGTGCACGGCGATTGGCGGCTGGCTGGCGATGGCGGGAGGGGTCTGGCAAAAAATCCTTTAGTTACAAGCAATCGGACTCGCTCTGCGAGTCCAGACTAGTTGCATTACTCGTTTTTGGCGAGCAGAAAAGACTCAAGATACCTCTTTTTGTCTATGTTGTCGAATACGATTGTATTCGATCTGGAATAGAAATAGAACTCTTCCACCCGCTATTCGCGGTATGGTTAATAAGCGGGGACGCGGGGTCTTGCCAAGACCCGTCAGGCGATCCGGAAGCGGGCCACCAGGGTTGCCAGTTCGCCAGCCTGGTTTGCCATGGCCTGGGCG